>Ga0209208_10001838_pt1 | contig 30277 bp, 19 predicted proteins | sample S1TSphfallax_3_FD_187694 | JGI IMG/M metagenome (GOLD analysis project Ga0209208, IMG submission 187694) | Host-associated microbial communities from peat moss isolated from Minnesota, USA - S1T2_Fd - Sphagnum fallax MG (SPAdes) (version 2) | ecosystem: Host-associated > Plants > Peat moss >...
CCCCCCGCCCCCCCCCATGGGATCATTTTGACGGATATTTCTATTATATAAGCAGAATTATATAAGCAGTGTTGGGCGGGTATTTGATATGCTGAATAACCTCCACGTCTGGGTATTTGTAAAATGGGAATTAAAAGAATTAAAACTCGGAGTCAAAGAATCACAAGTTCCGAGTATTTGAAAAAAATTCAGAATCAAAGAACCGTTGCCGGTTCTGGTTATTTTTAAAAAACCTCACAAAACTACCAAGTTTCACGAAAACCCGGAAAAGAGGAGCCAGGCAAGTTTTTGGGCGGTTATTTTACTTTTACAATTTGGGATCTGGGTTTCAAGACCTCGACAAACAAACTAACTAAAGAAATCGCCCGCTGCTTCACCGGCCTCTCCCTTCCCCCACCCTCCAAAACCTCCATCACAGACAGACTTACTAAATTTATATATATGATTGTCACAGCTTCAAAAGTAATCTCATGGAATTTGTCATTACTATTGTTCAACTACTTTTGAATTGTTTCATAGCTCACCAATTCACTAATTATGACAAATAAAGTTGCAAGTAGTGTTGTTTAATTAAGGATTGGAGAATGGATGATCCTATCTAAAAGACTTGATGCCATACTGGTTGTAATTAATTAGTTTTAAAATTTTGTATTTCAAAAATTGTTATTTCATGGTAGTGAGATTATTATGCATTTATTATTTTTAAATGCAAAACAACATATATTTTTAATGAAATTTCATCCCAAAACTTTAAATTCGAAATGAATCTAAATTTAATTAATGTATATCAATATCATTCATTATAAGAAAATTCACCCAAATTTTCCACCCATAACCCTATTTTGAAATATATATGCAAAATTTCAAACTCAATGACAAATATTCACTATATCAAAACACAATTTTCATGATTATGACATCTTGTGGCTACTATCCAATTATAGTCATGTAGTCATATTTGAATTTGAGTTGCTACCATTTTTTTTATTACAACCATTAGGACAACATGATTATGAATATGATTGTAGGTAATTATATGATTAGTGGTTGTTTTGAACATAATTGAGTTTGTTTGAGTATTATGTAAAATTTTAAAATATGAATATGGCTAGGTCTAGTATAAATTGGCCTAGGTTTGGCTTTGGTTTGGCCTACTTTAACTTCTAGATTTAATTTGAATAAATTTAAACCTTTAGAATTAACCTTGAATTCAACTTTTAAAATTAACCTCAATTAAATCATTTATAAATATAGTCTAAATAACTTTATTTAGTTCAATTAGGTTCATTTAATCTAAGTATATTCATTTAACTTAATTTATCAAATAACCTAAATTTTCCCTAATTTTGTTTAGGTAAACTAATACAACCAAATATAATTATAATAGACTAAATTAACCTAGTTTAAACTAAATATCAAAAATTTAACCAAGTTTTGGTTAATTTAGTTTAAATATTCAAGTTTTGCATAAATGGGTTTTAATTTTGCCAATTTTTGCTTAAATACCTTAATTTTATCAAAATTTTCCTAATTTAGTCCAAATATTCAAATTTAGCCAATTATAGTCAACTTTAACATAATTCAAATTAAGTAGATTAATTATGCCAAGTTTAAACAAATTAAGCTTAAGTTAGCCTATGTAACTTAATTAATTAATCACTACTAGAAAACATGGTACTTTTTTATTGGCAAATTTAGTAAAAACAACCCAATTTGAACAAAGGTCAAAAAGACCTTTTCGTCATTTTGGACAAGTCAATTTTGACATGTCCATTATGACTAGGGTGGTTTTTTTTACTAGCATAGTTTGGACCATTTAATTGGTCATTTTGACTGGTCAAATTTTTGCTTATATGAAAAAAAAATGTGGTACGTAGGTAGGTGGTAGCCTATTCTATCCTACTCTAGTCTATTTGACCTACTTTAACCTAATCTAATATATCCTAACTTAGCCTACCTTACCTACCTTAGCCCCTTAAACATGTACATAGGTTATAATGTTAGGAATTGAACCCTTGACCTCCCCAATAATAAATCAAGTTTTTAACCAATGGACCACACAATCAAAAAGTGTTCAACTTTTGTCAAATTTTTTATTTCACATGTTTATTTTGACATTTTGCTACAAGACTATGACGTGTGAAGGTAGGTAGGTGGGTAGGTAGGTAGGTATTTAATATGTAAATAGGTTATAGGTGGGTGGATAGGTAGGTAGGGAGGTAATACATTTAGGTAAATGGGTGGTTGGGTAGGTAGTTAAATAGTTAATACATAGGTAGCTAGGTAGGTGGGCGGGGCGGTGGGTGGGTAAATAGGTATTACATATAGGTAGGTGGGTAGGTGGGTTGGTAAGTAGGTAAGTTGTAAGATTATAAGTGGGAGGTAGGAGGAGGTATGTATTTGGCATAAGATGTCCCATTTTATTAGAGAACATTAATCATTTTGACTAATAATGTTTATTTTTTATGTTTAATTTGATTAGATGTTTAATTTGATTAAAACCCATTGGTCATTTTGACTAGGGTTACTTAACTTGATTGAATGTATTGGTCAAATAAGTTATTATAATCAACTTGATTGGTCAAAAATTACATGTTTTGTGCCTTTAGTCAAAATGGACATGTCCATTAGTAAAAAAAGGTTACTCAATTTGAACCATTTGAAAAACCATGTTTTGTAATAATGTAATGTGAACCAAATTGAAACTATTTTAGACATGCCATGCACATGCCAAGTTTTGTGGATCTTGATTTAAATAATTTACTTTAGCCAAGTTTAACCAAATATACCGTAATATAACCCATTTTTACGAAGTTTAACATCAATAACATATTTCAACCAAGTTTAGCATAAAATAATCTAAAATAACCAATTTTAACCAATTTAACTTAAATAATTTACTTTAGTCAAGTTTAGCAAAATATAGCCTAGTTTACCCAAGTTTAACCTAGTACAACCTAATATAATCAATTTAAACCAAGTTTAATGTAAATAACCTACTTTAGCCAAATTTAACACAATATATTCAAGTTTAACCTAAATAACCTAGTTTGGCAAAATTGAACTTAATATAACTTAATTTAGTCAAATATAGCCTAACATACTCAAATTTAATTTAAATAATGTAATTTAGTCAATTTTAACATAATATAGCCTAATGTAACAAAGTTTAATTTATTATAACATAATATAACCAAGTATAATATAATACAACCTATTTTACCAAAATATAATCGAGTATAACCTAGTATAGCCTATTTTAGACAAGCATAGCCAAATATAACATGGTTTAGCCATTAACCAAATTTAGCCAAGTTTAACATAATTTATCCAAATATAACTTAATTTAACCAAATAAAGCCTAATTAAATTAAGTATAACTTAATTTAGCCAAGTATAGCCTAATATAGCCAAGTTTAAACTAAATAATCTACTTTAGTCTAGTATAACCAAGTTTAACATAATATAATATCATTTAGTATCCCCACGCTAAACTAAGTTACCTTAGTTTAGCCTAGGTAGACCTAAATTAACTTTAAATAACATATGGAGGTTTAGGCTAGATTGTTGGGTGGCCCAAGTTAGTGTAGATCAACCTAATGTGGTATAAGGTTGCCTAAGTTTTTTAAACTTATATTTTATATGTTTGTGATAACTACATTTGATACAAAAAAAATGTGGTGGTGCAATGGTAGAGATTTGGCCCCTCGAAGTGGAAGTGAGGGGTTTGAATCCTTTTACCTTCATCCTATATACTACCTAGGTTCCTAGGAATATAAGTGGGTAGCCTTCCTAAGAGTTAGATGGCTAGCCTAGCCTAAGTTGTTTTTCAACCTAGGTTTGATTGCCTAGCTTGTTCCCTTAAGGTTTGGCATGTAGGGTAGGTCACCTAACCCAAGACACCCAAATTAAGTCCCAAAGCTCTTTATTTGATTAAAAGTTGATTGCCATGTTGCATCATATAATTGATAGAAAAATAATTTCATTAGTTTAAATTGCCATGTGTCAATTCATAAGTGGTTAATGAAATCTTGAATTTATCTTTAAATGCCATGTGGCAACAATAAATTAATTACAATAATTAAAAATATATTAAAAATTTAAAATGTGGCTTTTGAGATTTTATGCAATCATGAAGGACATGGTCACAAATTGCATCTCTGACTACACCATTTTTGCAACTAGTGGTAAATACAACAAAGCCATATGGACTAAGAGTCATGTAGTCATGGCCAATCATATATGTGGTTTAGGATTAGAGCACCAATCGCTTATGTAGTCGAATTTACCATGTTTTGGCATAGTGATTAATTTTGTCACAAATATATTCCATATGTTCAAGTTCTTCAATGTTTGTTGGATTTTTTTAACAATTGATTAACTTAAATATAAAACTATTGAAATATATATATAAGTCCAAGATGGGATGTCCATACATTACTAGTTTAATATTATACTTGTGACTATAATTTTGGGGGATCTTAGTATGATTTCACCTACTTGCACTTTCTTAAAAAATAATATTAATTTACTATTAGTTTTTTTTTTCAAAAATTGATATTAATTTAATGTTGGTATTAAATTCAATATTAATTTTGGGCTAGTATATGGTAAGTATATGCATATATATACATATTAGTATAAGATTGGTATGAAATTGGTATTACCTTAAGTCCTTACTAGTTGGTAATGGTATTAAGTTGGTACCATACTTAAGTCATACTAGATTAGTTTGGTATTTGATACCAATATTGAAACCAAATTTTTACCTTATATATCAAACCAACACTAGTGTATATGTTGCAATGCTTTTATATAAATGTCTTTTTATTCAAGTTGACAATTTAAATTTAGCCACAAATTAACATATTATTGATTTTATGGCATATTAATAACATGTAAATGCATGACACTTTACAAAAACCAACATTATGATAGAAGAATGATCCACCTTACTTTACATCACTCAACATTCATGGTCAAGGTTGATTATATGTTCCCCCCTTCGAGCAATTAATCTTATACACCCTCTTTTTAAGGCTAAGGAGATTTGATTGGATTATTTCAACGACAATCACAAAGATAATTTCCCTTGTCACGAAGAGGCACCTAAACTGAAGTCCTTACTCTTTGTAGGACTAAGATGTTAATTTTACAATGAAAGCAATGCACCACACATGAACGCATTAGATCCTAATTGTGCATTGTTGCTCTTGTACCACTTACTCTTCACACTCCCAAACTTGATCAAAGCATTATAAGTTACAAAGAAAAATAAAATTGTTACACTAACATTGGGATAGGCAAAAATTCCATCTTTTATTGTACCTAATTGAAAACCTTCAAATTATAAACATATTTGAAACAATCCCCCAAAAAAATATTGTGGATTTTGTTTGCAAATTGCATTATAGATATAGTTTCACAAATCTTAAAAGATTGCAACCCAGAAAAAAACAATAACAACAATAAATAGTTGAAACAAAAAATAGATCCAAATTGCAACAACAACAACAATTTATCTTCTTTCTCTTTCACTCATTCTTTTTATACAAAATCAACAAAAGCCTATATCCTTTTTCTTTCTACCAAATATCTTTGAGGCACATGCACTAAGAAAAACAACTTGGTGGAACAATGAAATAATCATTTCATACCCTATTTTTTCAAAAACTCAAACCTCAAATCTTTGATTAGATTCAAAACAAAATAGTCAGCCATATAAAATGAAAAGGATGAAAAATTATTGCTAATAACCATCTCCAAAAATCAAATGAAGATATTCATATCCACAATCAAATGTTTCAGAAATTCTTTTGAACAATTATGTAATTGAATAAATATATTTTCACAACATTGAATACAACTTATAATTATAAGTTTAACCAAATGAACTTCCAAGAAAGAACTAAGTCAGTACATGGGAAGTAGAAAATATGATGTTCCCCTTTTCAACAACTACACCTTACATGTAGGTTTTTCATTTGTTGAATACTCGAGTTATTAGCCATCCATCAAAGTGCACATTATCTAAGAAATTGGAATGCACATTGATGAAATTCCAACATTATTTTGAGTGTAACAAAATAAGTTATTGTATGCCAAAATATATCAAAGCATTAAAGTTCAAGACATTTGATTCCTTGCAATTACAATTTAAGTTACTTGAAACCATGTTGCATGAGCTTGAAATTTTGGTGATACTACCAAACATTTTGCAACCATAATACATTGTTGGAAACCATCATTGTAGGGTTTGATAAAGGAAGGTGTTTATGCATTGTGTTACACAATCACATGGTGATATTTGTTTATAATCCGAACACAAAGAGAAAGACATCATAACGACATAATACTTAAAGGAATCATGTCATAAAACACCAAACTTGAATAAGAAAAAACCAATGACCAAAGGAATGAGTGCAACAATAAGAATTGTGAAAAACATTAGTATTGAAAGTGTTAGAAATGTAAATTCATGATTGTTAGTTGAACTTGCATGAAACCACTTCACCCTAAAGTCAATAAACAATAAATAGTAATGTTAAGCTAAATAACAAATACACATGGCATATATTGCTTAATTATCCTAGTATGCAGACTATTAAACAACGTTAAATGCATTGTTTGTACACTATACATTTATGTATTATGTGCAAACATACATGTCTATTTACGTGTGTCAGTGAACACAAAATTAATTGATGATCTTCTTGTACACTCACAATAGTGCAAGATTCCATCATTGTGCAAATATTTTGCATTTATATATATATAAACTTATTCATCTTCCCAATAACTTTTAATTTAAAAGCAATTGCATAGAGAATTGTAATTTGAATTTGTGAATCTAAAAACTTGTTTACTACTTATAATGAGTTTGTTTGGTCATTACCTTCTAAACATCAAGCTTCAAAATTTCAATTTTGTCAAAAGATTTTGCAAAAATTTGATAATGTAACAAGACTACTTGCACCAACTCCAAAATTCCTATGATGTTTCTTTAACATTTGTTTACCATCAACATTTTAAAGCCCATGTTAGGTTAATAGTAGATTATTACATATATATATATTAGCTACATATTGGTTAGATTACTAGCTCATAATTTTGAATTTGAACATACTTATAACATTCTTGACAACTATATATTTTTTGTTTTGTGACCACCTAGGTAGCTAGACCTAATAGTTCATAGTTTAACTCAATAAATAGCTAACAACTTAATATATAAGTAGCTTACCTAGCCTATGAAGGTTACTTGATTAGGCATGTGGATTTAAAACAATGATTGGGTAGGCTATTTATTAAGGGCACTAGTTACATAAACTATATATAGGTTAGGTGGGTAGGTTGGCATGGTAGCTAAATTAACTACATATATGTAGGTCAATAGTCTAGTCAATAGGTAGTTAAGCTAAGCTAACTAAGTGGGTCAATAACACCTAATTAGGTAAGTTGAATGTTTAATTATTTAATTATTTTATCCATTTTCAAAGATGTGGTTTCCAAATTGGATGAATGAACTATTGATAAGAATGTGTTGGTGGTAAATTCAACTTTTGAATTATAATAATTGAAGAATGGCTAAACCTAGTGGCTAAACTCAACGACTTAAACTAATGCCTAACTCAACGATTTAAACTAATGACTAAACCTAATGGTTAAACTTCACGACTTGAATTGATGATTAAACCTAGTGGCTAAACTTAATGACTTGAACTAACGTTTAAACCTAGTGGCTAAACTTAATGACTTGAACTAATGCCTAAACCTAGTGGCTAAACTCAACAATTTAAACTAATGGTTAAACCTAATGGTTAAATTCAATGACTTAAACTAATGCCTAAACCTAATGGTTAAACTTAATAACTTAAATTCATAGTTAAATTAATGGTTAAACCTAATGGTTAAATTCAACAACTTAAACTAATGGTTAAATGTAGTGGTTAAATTCAACGATTTAAACGAATGGCTAAACCTAATGGTTAAACTCAACAACTTAAAATAATCGCTGCACCTAATGACTAAACTCAATGACTTAAACTAATGGGTAAACCTAATGGTTAATTCAACGACTTAAACTAATGGTTAAACTTAGTGTTTAAACTTAACGATTTAAATTGATGCCTAAACCTAATGGCTAAATTTAACGACTTAAACTCATAATTAAACCTAGTGGCTAAACTCAATGATTTAAACTAATGGTTGAACCTAATGGTTAAACTCATCGACTTAAATTAATGGTTAAACTCATTGACTTAAACTAATGGTTAAATTCATTGACTTAAACTAATGGTTAAACCTAGTGGTTAAATTCACCAATTTAAACCAATGGTTCATTTTAGTGGTTAAACTTAACAACTTAAACTAATGGTTAATCCTAATGGCTAAACTTAACGATTTAAATTAATGGTTAAGCATAATATTTAATCCTTGATTTAATTTATTGGCTAAACCTAGTTGATAAACTTAATGGCTAAATTTCATGGTTAAACATAGTGGCTAAATTTAATTCGTAAACTTAATGGCTAAGCATAATTCATGGTTAAACTTAGGTTAAACCTTGTGGCAAAATCTAATGGTCAAACATAATGGCTAAACCTTGTGGCAAAATCTAATGGTCAAACATAATGGCTAAACCTTGTGGCAAAATCTAATGGTCAAACATAATGGCTAAACCTTGTGAAAAAAATTAATGGCTAAACATAATGGCTAAACCTTGTGGCAAAATCTAACGATCAAACATAATGGCTAAACCTTGTGAAAAAATTTAATGGCTAAACCTTGTGGCAAAATCTAATGGCTAAACATAATGGTTAAACCATGTGGAAAATTTTAATGGCTAAACATAATGGTTAAACCTTATGGCAAAATCTAATGGTTTAACTTAAACTAAACTTACTGCCAAATTTAATGGTTAAACATAATAATTAAACTTAATGGCTAAATTTAAAGTAAATTTAATGGCTAAAATTTGGGTAAACTTAGTGGCTAAACATAATAGTTAAATGTAATGGTTACACTTAATGTTTAAAATTGGGTAGGTAAATGGGTGGATAAGGAAATAAATATTATGTTGGTAGGTGGGTAGGTAAGTTGTATGAAAGTGAAAAATATAAATAAGTAGGTAGGTGAAAAGGTATAGGTAGGTAGGTAAGTAAATAAAAGGTAGGTGGGTGGGTGGATAATATGTAGGTAAATAACTAATTAAGTAAATAGGTGGATGAGTAAATAGGAGGTATATTCATAGGGTAGTAGACCATGTCATATTTGATTAAAAGTCATTAGCCATCTTGATTAAATGTTCAATTTGATTAGAAACCATGGTTATTTTTATTAATATCATTGGCCATTTTGATCAAAATTTCAATTTGACTAAAGACCATTGGCCATTTTGATTAAAGTTCTACAACTTAACTATGTGTATTTAGTCAAATGAACCACTATAGTCAAGTCGATCAATCAACAAATACATGTGTCATTCAAGCCCTTGGCGTTTAGTCAAAATGCATATGTCCATTAGTCAAAATGACAAGTTAGTCGATTTGAACCTATTAAAAAACCATGAATTGTAGTAGTGAGGCCAAGTACCTTGTTATCAATATTTGTGATGAAGTTACCATCAATCTTAGTGTAGTGTGGACACATATGTTGTCAATGGCTTTAAAAGGATGTCTTTGTTGTTAAATCTCGAGAAGGTGATTAATGGAAGCAATGTTGATAATTTAACCTACATCACAAATTTATAATTTTCGTGGGTTCATTCCAAATCCATGCGAAATTTGTTGTTTCATAAGTTCATATTGGTTAAACACAAATGTCGTGCATTATTTGAACACAAAAGTTGTGTGTACAATTTTTGTGTGTAAATAACACAAATAGCCATACAACATCCATGTTTAAACAATATGAATAGGCATATGACATTTGTGTCTAAACAATGAGCACAATATCAATGTTCAAACAACACAAGTAGATGAATGACATTCGTGTTTATTCCATATGAACCTATGAAAAATATATTTTGCACGACTATTATTACTAAATTGTGACGCATTCAGTTTGTGATGTATATGATTATGAAGTCTTTGATGGAGTATGTGGTTCCACAATTGATTAGATTGGTACCAAATTTATTTGTTCATTATGAGAAAAAACGGTATTTTACAATTGGCCTTGCAATTCAATTTTTAAATTGCATAAAACATTTGCAACTCAATGTATTTATAGGCCGTGAGTGCTAATGGACAAGTTGCAAGGTTACAAATCATTGTATATATGGTGCAACTTATTCCAACTCAATTGCAACTCTATTAAAATAATTCATTTAAAACTATTATGTAAGTCCATTATGATTATGCCCATGATGTCATGCTAATGTCATTAATTATCGTCCATTCATTAAAATTTGACATGTAACATTATGAACATTTTTCGACATAATTTTTTTGGAAATATTGATCTCCATCGTCCATTATGATGGTTCAAGATTATGACACGTGGCATAATAATTAATTACCACATGGCATAATAACTATATATTGGAAAGAATAAATAATAATAAATATTTATTTTAAGTAACTAGGTAGGTTATACATAACCATAGGTAGGTAGGTTGGTAGGTCTTAGGATACATATCTACATACTTACTTAAGACCTACCTACCTACTTACACAGGTAGGTAGAAAAATGTGACCTATTTATTTTTTTACGTAAGTAAGTAGGTAAGAAAATACAATATTAAATGAACTAAATAATAGAACTTAAAATATTTTTATTTTATGTTTTACCTAAATAAAGTTAAATTTTTTTGAGCTCATCCCAAAATGACACATGTATTTCAATGCGAGAACATAGGAAAAATCCTATTTATATAGTTTGTAACATGAAATTCAAAAACATTAATATGGGTTGAATATTTTTGTTGTTCCTTAATTACAAATTGAATTGTAATTATATAAAGATTTTCCCACATGTTTTGTGCTTCATTTTCATTATGTAAGTCATATAATTAAATTAGTGATTATATGATAATTAAATATGTGAATTAAATATTAAATATTAAATTATTTGAATTAATTATTTCTTTCAAAAAAGTAATTATTAAAATATTTTATTTGATTTTTTGAAAAATAAAATTTTGAATTAAATATATGATAATTAATTCTTTGGATTGATTATTTGAATTAATTACCTTATGAGCTAGTTATTTAAATTAATTAATCTAATTCAAATAATTAGTTAGTTCATGAATTAAGATATTTAATACTAGATATTTAAATATTTTATTTAAAATTATTATTATTTTAAATAATAAATATAATTTATTTGATGGTTTATTATCAAATGATTAATTATTTAAATTCACATAATTGACCACTTATCATCTAAATTTTTGAAATTTTTGAATATTTATTTAAACTAATCAATGTAATAATTATATGAAAAATTATGCATACTTTATATTAATTAATCAACTCATAATAGTTAATTAAATTACATATTAATTAATAATTAATATGGTAAAAATTATTGAAAAAAATTCATTATTAAATGTTAAATATGAAATATGAATTTGGGTAGAAAACATCAAGGTATAAATAAGTGTATCCATATGTACATCAAATTGAATTTTTAATATAATATACACTTTGCTTTTAGTTTTACATTTAAATTAATTATATGTATCCAAATAATTGATAAATTAATTAAGACAATTAATGATTTGGAAATTATTTAGTATAATCAACAAGTTCATAATAAGTAAACATATTTAACATATTTAATAGTCAAATGATTGAAACAACAATTCTTTATAAAACACTGCATATGAATATGTATCCTTATTAAGTTATAAGTAGTTGCACTATAATCATAACATTAATACTTTACTAATGACACACTAATGGGTTTACTAATTGCATCAATGAAAATCATAATTAAAAAAACTAGTTGTAATTGTGTACCATAATGGGTAGTGGAAATTTGGACACGTGGCATGATCACATGTATGTACATTGTACATTAATCGCAACATAGTTGTTGCTTTAATGGCATATTTATAATAGTTTTAAAGTAGTTTTCACATGTAATTATGATGTAACACCTAAAAAAGTCAAATATAGTTGACTACATATGTATGTATGATGCGTATAAATTATCGTATAGAAGACCCATTTTCAACTCACTTAGAACTCTAATACAATTAATTGATTTTTTGACATAGCAATCTATTTGTTCATACCCTGTATTTCCAAAGGGATGGTGGCACAATAGTTGTAATATTCAAGGGATAGTTGTATATGAGTTGTTTCTTGAACTTTAGTTGCAAGGTGGTGTGGTCTTGATGAATGCAATTTCTCATAATGCTTTTGCATCAAATGGGGTTGTAGTGTTCACAACCCTATAAACTAGTGTTGCTATTTAATTCAAATCTAAAAGTTGCACCTTTTGTCATTGTAGTGTATTGCATGCCACTTCAAACTAACCTAGCTTTGTAATTTTTTTTGCTTAAGCCTTAGTTTGTAAGTTTGAAGGGTTATTGTATACCACATAACATTTTTCATTTTCACTGAGCATGGCATTTTTACCAAGTTTCTTGAAACCAAGGGTTTGAAATTGCTTCATAATGTAAGACTAGGTGAATTTCATGTCATCTCTTGTTAAATAAGCTTTTGCAAAATACAAAATTATAGTGTTCAAAATGAATGACAACTTGTATATCGTGCCTATAGCAAAGACCAACCTCCTAGAATGTTTTGTTTTGCACCATATTGTTCCTAACCCTTTTTGATGAAAGTAAATTTGATCTTGGAGCTTTTAAAAAAAGATTACTATGCAAAACAACCATGCTATTATTATAGAACTACCATTAATGTGCAACTTTGTCATTGAATTGTGGTTTACATTAACATTCAACAACCTTTGTAACATTAATTGTTTGATTATTTTACGTTTGTAAATGTTAAGGCATAACAACAAGGATGAGGGATACTTAGAAATCTAATTTATTAATGTTTAAATAAGAATTAGTTTTCAAGGAAATAAATTTGGAATTATTTTCTCTCCCATGTGGAGTTGTATTGTATGGTACATTTTTTAAGAATTTGAAAATACTTGTAGGAAAAAAATAGAAGCATGAAGATTGAGAAATAAAAAGAGGAAATCATAATTGTTGTACAATTAATTTTTTTTTTTTCCATTATGATTTTGTATGTGTATATGTACTTGCTTGAAGCATAGATTTGAATATGTCTAATTTTGTTTTTGGTTTGCATTATGATTTTACATGACAAAATTACTTGTTTGAAGTACATAATTGAAACTGTTGTGCTTTTGTAGATCTTGTTAGTTGACTTGTATGTATTTTTGGGAAGTATGGTTTTATTTTGTGACTACAAATTTGTATTATATTTGACATATAAATTAGTATTTATTAGCAAAGTTGTTTGTAGCCATGATTTTAAGTAGTGTAAAAGATGATCATTGTTTTTTCACCTTGTTTTTCCTAAAATCCAAGTTGCACAATTGCTTAACCAAACACTTGGATTTGGTTGTTAGGATGTTTATAGAGGATCATTCCATTCTTGATAGTTTTTCTTTTGGGGATGCCATGAAGGATTGGAGTGACAATAATCTGAGATATGCACTAGATTAGTAGACTTTTGATATGTTATGCCAATAACTCATGGTGTAAGTTTTATTATCGTTTCTATTGCACTTGTAGCTTATATGGTAACAATAAGCTATTTACTATGGCATGAAGATTATAGTCGATGATCAAGATTTCAGTTTGGTACCAAATGTATGTGACTTCTAATGGGAATATAAATTAGTGGAAGTTTGGATCTCCACCCAAGTTCCTTTTCATTGAATTGGATATTTCTTTTTTGAATCTTTGAACATTGCATGAGTGGTGATATTTTGGATTATGCTATTGTTGCATTTTGGGTGGGTGCTTTGCAAGCGCTTATCTTGTGATGTATTGGCAACATGTACTAATGTGGGTATGCAAGTATGGTTCTAATGTGTGTTACTTTTGTAGTTCTAGGTTGGGTTGTAGTGGGTAGGATCCATATGGATTGGGGTTTGAAACCCCCAATTCATCATAGTCTTCTTGTAACTTGTTTGCTTTTCTAGTTTCTTTCACTCTATTTCTTTCAACTGATGTTGTTTGATTTAGTATGAGTTTTTGTCAAGTTACTGTTTTTACTCATGAACAACTAAGATCTCTGCAAGCTCCATTGCAACATGCAAAATGATCACTATGTTTCTTACATTTGCATCTAAGTGATCACCATAGAATCTCTAATTAAAAAAACGATTCACCAACACACCTTATCACATGCTGCTCTGGATCACTGCCCAATTGCCTAAGGAGCTGCAATCTTCCCCACTAAAATAAATGGTAGCCACAACCACTTACCCTTCACATTTTCAACTTGCCATCAATACCTTCACATGGGTTTGTGTGTAGCCTGCCAAGACACCTTGGCATTTTGCAAAAAAAATCAATTGTTTAGATGCTTGAAGCGATTCATATGTGTGACAGATTTTAGCTATTGCACTTTCCATAACTTGAGTTCTGTGTACACAACTTGAGTTGACCAATTATGTGATGAATGTGGGGGGTTGCAATTGTAGACAATAATGTTTACTTCATTGTAGGATGTTTGTGTGGAGAGTGTAGGCACCCATTTTGGTTGCAGAGCACTTTGATACACACCACATCAAATTTCAAAGTTTGAATCCAAAGTGTTCATACAAAATCCAAATAGACAGAATATGTATTATCAATCATGCCATAAGACTTCAACCTTTTGCTTGCTTACTCCTGACGTCAACCCAGTGAAAAGCTTAAAGATATCTCTGAGATAAGAGAGAAAACTTCATAATAACACTTTGAAGGCAGTTGTTGTGTCAGTTCCAGCAAAAACCAAATACAGTAGAACAGAATAAGTTGCACCTTCATTCATTGAAGCTGCAACAAGCTTGTGAGGCTAACTTTCATTTTATTTTCGCTTGCCCCTGTGCAAGAAAGCATCTAAACCTGAAGGATCTAAGCCTCCATATAGAGGGTGCGCAAATGCAGACGGTAGTTGTTGAAGCCCTTCTGCACCCTCTTCGAATTCTCCTGCCAGCATGAGTCCCCTTGGTTTGATAGTTACAATGTGGAAAACCATTCCTTGCAATCCTTGAAATAAAACGCATGCGGGTGTAAAACTTCCTGAAATCAGACTGGTGGACTGAAATTGAAGAGGAGAATCGCCACAAGAACAATTTAAGATAACACTACAACTCGTGCGGTCAGAAGCTTCTGAGAGTAGCTCCACGCAAAGCATCAGACCCGTGACCTTCTTCCATCACGAATAGCCGTGACAAATGAGTGCAACCATAAGCTTAGGAGAGTCGCTCACAAAGCATCAGACCCATGACCTTCTTACATAACAAATAGATAGCAGTGACGAGCTGCCATGACTATCATCCACCGGTCACTTCATCAGCTCCTGACAGTGGGTGTAGATAAGTTTACAAAAATCTGCACAAAATCTCAAGCCATTGTACAAAATCTGTGTCCTGAGCTTGCAACTTGCAGTTCTGGAAGGAACAGGAAGACACACTCATGATGTTGGCTAACACTGGGGGACAAAATTAGAGAAAGAGAAATGAGAAATAGGGTCGATGAGTCACAGAGACAGACAGAGGAATGTCATGAAGACCTGAGCAGACAAATGAGCAAATGCCTCTTACACTTCACAATTGTTAAGGAATCACTGAAAAGAAGAAGAGGACATTTGCTCCACAAACTTCTGCCTGGGGTGGGATTCAAGTTTACCCCAAGTTGCAAAAGTGGTGTGCAGAGATGGATGGACTGAGTTTCTTTGATGCTATGTAGAGAGGAGCTTCTTTTTGACAGTAGCTCAAGACTTCATCATCCTTATTGACCATTTGTCCTTTTAAGGTCCATGAAGCCAGCACTGGATTGTGTAGTTTTTCTTCCCACAATTCTGTTTTCCATGTAAATGTGTGCGCAGTTTATGCATACAACTCTAAACAATTTCCATCTGAAGATCAGAAGCGCAGGGTCTAGGTTATGCAGAAAGTTTTTAGGGCAGGAAGGTTCTGAGTTTTTCATGCTCATATTCACTCTTTCTGGGTTTAGGGTTTAGGGTTTTTCGGGGTTTGAGAGGACACAGCTCGCTTGATTGACGTTTTACTCTTCTCTTCCCTTGTGGAGACTGGGGGCGATGGCGGTCCCAGGAGCAGCCCCGGGAGGCCGAGCACAAAAGCAGCACAGACAAGCACAGGCTGGTCCTGCCAAAGAGAAGAAAGTCTCCATTGACAAGAAGAAGCGCGGCGTGTCCTCCGCGAAATCGGCTCCCAAGGTCAGACACACACCATTTCTTGGATTCTCTTTCTGTGTACGTGTGTCTGTTTGTCTGGCTTTTGTCAGTAACTTCTTCTGCTACTTGCCTGCACGTTCTTTGACGACTGAGCACCGTTTGAGTTTCAGGGATATCGTGGTTCGTTGATTGCGAATGTTTGGCTTGCACCATAGTGTTGTTCTTTCTCTGCATGCAGGATTAGGGTAGGGGTTTTATACGGGATTTTGCAAAGCAAATGTTGGGTTTGGATAATCTGCAGAGACACCGGGTGATGATGGTTCTTGACGATGTTGTTAATCTTTTTCCTTACAGAAATCTAAGTTGATGATGATGGTATTTTGAGGCTGCACAGGCTTTTGCATTCAAATCTGCAAAGAAAGCAAAGAGATTACAGTCTCGGACTGCTGAGAAAGAGCAGCGCAGGCTTCATGTTCCACTCGTGGATCGCACTAGCGGTGAACCTGCTCCCTTCATCATTGTTGTACAAGGACCACCTCAGGTACTTTTTGTATTTGCAAACTCCTGGTCCCCCTGAGCCCACCTGATCTTTATGGCTTGCAGATTGATTGATTGATCTCCCTGTTATCTCGTTCCTGCAACAGAAGATTCAATGAAATGCAGATGGAATCTGGAAATGCATCTTGTGAATTGCAAGATTGGACTAGATCCTTTGTGTCTTCTGATGTTGGTGACAGTGAATGAATGAATGCAGGTGGGCAAGACTCTTTTGATACAATCACTTGTAAAGCATTATACAAAACACAACCTTTCCGATGTCAGAGGTCCCATCACGGTCGTTGCAGGTATTTTGTGGATTCCATCCAACATCTGCAGAACAAACCAGCACTGAAATTGAAGGGATGTTTTGGAGTCCTGGATAAAAGAAGAGTCTTGAAGTGGCTGGACCACTTTGCTGAGGTGCACCTCCTTGTGTATGAGTTGTGTTTGGTGTCACTTATGGGTTGTCCTGACTACTTCATCTTGAGATGGTTTGTGCAATGAAACCATTTGTGGAGAGAGAGAGACAGAGAGACAGAGAGACAGACAGAGACAGAGAGACAGAGAGACAGAGAGAGAGACAGAGACAGAGAGACAGAGAGAGACAGGGAGACAGAGAGAGATGAATGCAGATTGGCAGTTAGACAGGTGAGTTTGTTGGTTTTTGTTCCAGGCAAACAGAGGAGGCTCCAGTTTGTGGAGTGTGCAAATGATATCAATGCAATGATTGATGCAGCCAAATTTGCAGATCTGGTTCTGCTACTCACTGATGGCAGCTTTGGCTTTGAGATGGTGAGCCTCCGCAACACGCACTACTAGTAATATTTGATTTGTTGCTTGAATCTTTGCATGCACCTTGTAGTGTAGTGAATGATGGAAACTGATGTGTTGACTTTGTTGGTTGGTGCAGGAAACATTCGAATTTTTGAATGTCTTGCAGGTTCATGGCTTTCCCAAAGTCATGGGTGTTTTAACTCATCTTGACAAGTTTAAAGATGCAAAACGACTACGCAAGACAAAGAAAAAGCTGAAGAACCGGTTTTGGACTGAGATTTACGATGGAGCCAAATTGTTCTACCTCTCTGGTCTTGTGTATGGAAAGTGAGTAAGCCTTTCAGTTCATATCATCTGTGAAGAAGAATCAGATTGATGCAGAAGTGTCCTGTATTGAGTTGTGATGCTGTGAGCATGAAGCCTCAATTAGGATGTGGGTGGTGCTCCTGTTTTTGTGGGAGCATAGGTACCCAAAGCGAGAGGTGCATAACCTGGCAAGGTTCATATCAGTGGCCAAATTCAGGCCCTTGACATGGCGAGCAAGCCACCCTTACATTTTGGCAGACCGATTTGAGGATGTCACTCCTCCTGAGAAGGTGCAGGTTGATCCCAAATGTGACCGCAGTGTCACTCTGTATGGCTATCTGCGTGGTAGTAACCTCAAGCAAGGAATGAAGGTTGGTACTTTCTTGCAGTTCTGGTTGTTAATTGTCTCCTTTGGCATAGCTCTGCATATGCTCTGCTGTGGCTGCCATAAGGTAGAGTCTGACAGTTATGCTGTATTGAGGACTCAAGAGTAAGGTGTGGATTTTGAGGCAGGTACATATTGCAGGGGTGGGTGATTGTAAGCTAGCGGGGATTGCTGCCCTCCCAGACCCCTGTCCTCTGCCTTCAGCAACCAAGAAACATGGGTTGCGAGAAAAGGAGAAGCTGCTGTATGCACCCATGTCAGATGTGGGAGAGATGCTCTATGACAAGGATGCTGTTTACATCAACATCAATGACCACCAAGTTCAGTTTTCAAAGCCCGTAGACAATGCTGAAACCCAAGAAGGTGTCTTTCAACTCCTCAGATAGTTGGACTCATATGATTTTGTGCTTTCAACCTTGAGGACTGCTTGTGTTTGCTTGTGTTCTCAGTTTCTGTTTTTCCAATGTGACTATCTTTTTATTGCAGAGAAGAAGAAGAATGTGGATGTGGGTGAAGCCATGGTCAACACTCTTCAAAACACCAAGTATTCAATTGATGAGAAGTTGGACCAGAGCTTTATCCAGCTCTTCCGAGGGACTACCCCTGTAAGTTTAGGAGCAGAAGATCATGAGGAGAGTGAGAGTGATGAAGAAGATGAAGCAGAGGATAGTGATGAGGAGGGAGATGAAACCAGTGATGAAGGGCAGCCAGGAAACACTCAGGAAAATAGGCCTCCAGTTGTTGCTGATTATGCTGACAATTCTGACTCTGGTGAGGAGGTAGGGAGGTTGGTCAAAGCTGGAGCTTCCACTCCTAATAGTAGGAAGTTAACATTGAAGAAGATGAGCTCAAAAACTCCAAATTTACCAAAGAGTGGACCCTCTGAGGTAAGGGAATTTGAAGGTGGGAGAATGAGGAGAAGAGCTGTTTTTGAGGATGAGGGAGACACAGCAGTTGCAACCATTGACACAGAGGATGCAAAGTCTGCAGAGTCTAGTGATGCATCTGAAGATTCGGACACCGTGGCATCTGATCCTGTATGACTATTTCTTATTCCTTCAGACTAAGTATGCAGTTGGAATTGGTGCATGAAGAGATTAGACCTCTAGCATTTTTGATGTCAGGTCTGTGATTGTTTCCCAGCAAATTGTTGGTTCTGAGGTGCAGTTAACAAAAGCTTCTGCATTGGGAGTCACAATATTGGGTATTCACCTTTTCTAATCATTGGGTCTGAGAATAGCTGTTTTCTTGACACATGGAGCAAATTGGTAATCCTGCCTTTGAAAATGCAGGAAGAATTAGAAGGCAGCAGTGATGATGAAGATGAAGAGGATGATGATTCAAAGAAAGAGAGAGAGGGAGGTGATGCTCTTAGCACACTGACTAGGGATGAGATTGAGTGGGCAGCAGAGATGCACTTCAACTTGTCAGAAGATGAAGATATGGACATTGGTGCTGGTACAGAGTCTCTCTTCACTCTATTCTAGAGAGTAGAGTTTGTGCAGCACTCCAATCTATGTTACACTAAATCTAAGGAAATCAGACAACATTAAGTTCCAGTGGGCTGTCTGGTCACTAATAATGGATACATGTAACATTTTGGGTTTGGTCAGACCAAGCACTGGAATTGGGCACAACTGGGAGATGGAAGGAAGGATTAGTTGCACGAGCTGCAGCTGCTGCACAGAAGAAAGTGAATTTGATGCAGCTAGTATATGGCAGATCTCCAGGAAACTCTTTACAACAGCAAGATGATTCAGATGAGAGTGATGATGATGATCTATTCAGGCCACGGCAGAACTCACACAAGGTAGATCTTGCATCTGACTATCTGCAACCTGTATTTTGGCTCATCCTGTGAAACAAGTCAGTGCCAGTTGTATGTATTATGTTTGTAATGCTGTGAAATATCATCATGGGGATATATCTTTATTATGTAATAGACTTTTCTCACATGAATTTTGGCCTGTTCTGCACTATTGGTTAGTCACCAAGGAGCTATGTTGGGTAGGGTGTGAGTGACACTGGTACAGATCTTGAGGATGTGGACATGGAGGATTGCTCCAAGCTGAAACCAGATATGAGCATCTTCCACAATTGGCTGGAACAAGAGCAGTTTGAGGAGATCCGCGACTGTTTTGTTACAGGAGAGTGGAATAAAGCTGCAAAACAGCAGAAGGGTGGGGTGGAAGGGGATGGCCAGAATGAGGGTGATTCAGTGTATGGTGACTTTGAAGACTTAGAGACTGGAGAGCGACATGTTGCTGCAGATGCAGACAATGATATGGAGCAAGAAGCAGCTACTGCTGGGGATAGAACTGCTGCAGAGGAAAGGCGACTCCAGAAGTTGGCCCTTCGAGCGAAATTTGATGCTCAATATCTTACATATATGTCTGCTTTATTTTGTTCAAAGGCCTTCAATTTTTTTCTGTTACTTCTTTCAGTTCCGGTATATCTGTTAGAAAGCAGAGAGCAGCTGATGTTTTCTTCTCCAACCCCAGACAAGATGCTACAGCTTTGTTAACATGCCTGTTCTGTGGAATTGCTGGTTGACTAGTATTACCTGTGAGCAGGCAAGTTTTGCATTTGTTGCGAATGAGAGAGTCTCTCCTTGACTTGGACCAACTTATGATGGTTCAGACAATGCAGGTAATGATGAAGGTCCTGCAGAGAAGAGAGAGGGAAAGAGCCCTGTGGGTAATGCATTACAAGCTGGGGAGAAGGACTACTTTGATGAGGTTTATTATCTTCAATATTGTTCTTTGGGCTTGGCTTCATATGAATCTTTTTGCTCTAACATGTTTTCGGAGTACTTGTTGGCTGTTGTGAACTTGTGATGTTAGAGGTCAAGCTTGAGTTCTGTGTCATTTTTTCACTTTGTTTCAGTGGGGCGCACCAGTGTTTTGTAAGATGCATATTGATTTTCAAAGTCGCAAAGATCATGATTGAGAATCATGGTCCCATCCTTCAACCAGATCTGGTAATAGGCATTTTTCTGCTTGCACAAGTTGTGAGATTGTTTTGAATGTACTGTTACAATTGCAGATGAAGGATGAGATTGAAATGTCAAAGCAGAGGAACCTGGCAGAGCTGGGAAAGCTGCATGAGACAACAAGGTTGGAGATGGAAGGGTATCGAGGGGGTACATACCTGAGGCTTGAGTTGCATGGCATGCCCTGTGAAATGGTGCAATTTTTTGATCCCTCACATCCCATTCTTGTTGGTGGTTTAGGCACTGGCGAAGAAGGTGTGGGATACATGCAGGTAAATGACTTTGACAGCTAGCTAAGATTGGTTGCTTTCTCTTGCTCACATGGTTTGGATCTTCATTTAACTGTCCTTCTGTTTCTTTTCAAATGCCTAGTTTCTTGTGCTATGAATGTCTTTCAACCAGCCGGGCAGTCATGGGCTTTGTGGGTTTCATATATGAAATCTACCTGGTGCTCAAACACATCACTCCAATGTAAAGTTTGTAGGTAAGAAAATGGCTGGGTGCAGGTGCGAATTAAGAGACACAGATGGCATCGGAAGGTGCTGAAGAACCGGGATCCACTTGTGATTTCAGTGGGGTGGCGTAGATACCAAACATTGCCAGTGTATTCTATAGAAGATCGCAATGGGCGGCATCGCATGCTCAAGTACACGCCTGAGCACATGCATTGCTTGGCCACTTTCTGGGGCCCTCTGGCACCCCCTAATACTGGGCTTATTGCCTTCAAACATCTCTCCAACTCTCAGGTGGTGTTTTTCTCCTGTCATCTGTGTCACCATCATCATTGAGAAACTGTCCAAATCTTGTGATCTATGTACACTCATTGTGGAGATGTTGGTTAGGGTGGTTTGAAAGAATTCTTGTGGCCAAAGGGTTGGGTTGAAGAGAGATGCTTAGGTCATGTGGATGGTACAGGCATCGTTTCGCATCAGTGCAACTGGAGTGATACTTGATCTGGACCAGTCAGTCCAAATAGTGAAGAAGCTGAAGTTGGTGGGGCATCCTTATAAGATCTTCAAGAAAACAGCATTCATCAGGGATATGTTCACATCTGCATTGGAAGTGGCTCGTTTTGAGGGTGCTGCAGTACGTACTGTCAGTGGCATTCGTGGTCAAATCAAGAAGGTAGTTCCATTTGCTGCGTGTGTCTGCAGTTCTAGCAGTTTTCAGCCTATCACTCAAAGTTGCTGAATGTTTTCTATAGTGTTCACATTGCATAATCAGGTGGTGTAGGTGCCCAGATTCTGAAGTATTAGCGCTCCTTGCAGTAGGGCCAGAGTAATTACCTGCAAGGCTGCTCCATTTGTTGATGACATTTGCAGTTGTGCAGGCAGTCAAGGCAGGACATGGAAAAGAAGGGAGTGTGAGGTGCACATTTGAGGACAAGATACTAATGAGTGACATTGTATTCCTGCGGGCTTGGACCTCTGTGGATGTTCCCCGCTTCTTCAACCCTGTTACCTCACTCCTGCAAGCTCACAACTCTGTGTGGAAGGGAATGAAAACATCAGGAGAGTTGCATCGACAGCATGACTTGCCTATACCAGTCAACACAGATTCCCTGTACAAGGTAATGGTTGGTGTCTTGAGTGATGACCACTTTTTCACTGGTGCAGTGAGAATTGGTGAATCAGTGGATGCAGTTTGCATGTTTGGGTGGTACAGAGGATCTCTGAGATGTTTTCCAGGCTGTATGCGAATCTTACTGTAGCTATTTTCAGTTGCAGTAAAGGCTTGTACAGAACAAGTTGTGCAAGTCCTGTATTGCAATTTATACTCTCTAGCGTATCTATCATGAGTTCCATCTGTGATGGCTTGAAATCATTGGTTTGGGCTGAGGGTGTGCTTTGTTGTTGGCAGCCTATAGAAAGACAACCACGGCATTTTAACAAGCTTAAGATACCTCAAGCTCTACAGTCTGCACTACCATTTGCCAGCAAGCCTAAGCTCCTGAAGAAACGCAAGCAGCCATTGCTTGAACAGAAACGTGCAGTGGTTATGGAACCACATGAACGCCATGTTCAAGCATTGGTTAATCAACTCAATACTATTCGGAATGAAAAGGCAAGTTACTCTGTTGTGTGAATATATGCAGTACCCTAGGTAGAGAACCATTTCAGTCCTTGAGCTTTGGGTTTGCAGGGTTAAATAGAATTCAGGTGTACCTGTGAGATGTGAAGCGGGTGCTTTTAAAAACAGGCAAAGAACACACAGCTCAAAACTGTCTTTTTCAGATGCTGGAATTCCGCTGGATTTTGAGGCTCTCCTACTGTAAGGCAGTCCTGCTGTTCTCTGAGTGAATGTTGACCCATACTGTCTGAAACAGGTGAAAAAATCCAAGATTCAGCAAGACAAGAAGCGGAAGTTGCATGAGATGAAACAGGCAGAAGCTGATGCAGTGAGCAAAAAGCGGCAGCGTGACGAACGACGTGAGCGGTATCGCCAACAGGCAATCCAAGAAAGGGTCAAGAGTGGCCAAAGGAGTGGCCAAAGGGGTGGCAAAAGGGCTCGCACCTAGTCTTCTACTATGAACCATGCCCTTGTTGTTGCTTGTGAAAAAAGTCACAAGCCAGAAATTTTTGGAAGCAGCCAGCAGTTCATGTGTTTTTGTCCTCATGGAATTCCCAGGGCTCCAATATGCCAGTGCTGATTTGTTTGAACTTGTAGCTTCTGTGAGCTGATTGGCAGGAACTAGGTGGAGATCAAGGCACAGTAATCCCTTCTGGGTAGTAGAAAGTCTGCAGTTGAAATTTGTGAGAACCTCTAAGCTTTCTTCTTTGTACTGCAATGGTATGCCCCCAATTCAGATGCCAAACTTAATCAGGGGTGCAAAATTTGCTTATGAATTCAGCGGAGGACTCTTTTATATGGCAGTAGCTGTGACAATGTCATAATCCAGATGGGAATGATCCAAAGCTAAAGCTGTCAATCATGCAACTTGAAGATCATTACTCTGAGTTGGCTTTGAACTTGCCTCTTTGCAATCTAACAAAAATTGCTGTGGTCCGAAATGTATAGCAGCATTTGTGTGTGCAAGGTCATGTACATGTTGGTCATTGTGTTCTGCTACATGTGTGTGTGCAAAGTCATGTGTGTACTGCTGCATTTGTGTGTGCAGGGTTATGTGCATTTTGTTGCATACACAAGGTCATGTATGTTTGTATTGTGCAGCACACATATAAGGGTTTCCATCCCTGCTGCTACAGAAGAAGCACTTGGGGCTGACCTGCATCTTCGAAGCAGTCTGTTGCTTGCTTCAACTGAGAGACAGATTAAAGGACACAAAATCAAGAGTTTGAGCTCTGATTAAAATCTGCTGTATGCAGATGCAGAAAGATTCAACTGTCTCCACCCTTGCTGCAGAAAGAAGCTCTTGGGGCTCTATGTAAGTATTCATGTGTTCAAGTGTGCATTTAGGGGGTGCACAAGTTCCTGATCTAACTGTATTGGGCAATCATGTTTCCCTGCTCATGGCAACTTGAAGGTGTCCATGGGTGGAAGGTGGTGGTAGTCCTCAAGGTTATTTGTTATTGATTAGCTATGTCTCTTAAAAGTGCTAGCCAACATCATCATTGAGTCTTTACTCTTGCTTCCAGAGATGCAACAGAAATTCAGGATGCACATTTTTTATAATGGGTTGCCTGAAATTTTGGGCAGATCATCATATACTTGTCTACATCCCACCACCATGAGCAAGTAGTCATTGGGTAGTCACAGCAGCTCATCACTGCTATTCATGATGAAGGTGATGGTCTTAAGCTTTGTGAGCAACTCTCATAAGGTTATATGCCTGCAATCATTGTTGTGTTGCTACCTTCACATTGTTGTTGTGGAGGCTTCTCTACAATTTTTAAAGATATGTTGCTGAAGTTGGTGGAGCCCAGCCAGGTGATTGCAACCTGTGCATGAACTTGGAGGATTAACCTGTCCCACACCTCTGCATCTGCTATACTTCAAAACCTGACAAAATGGAATAAGGACTAAGATGTAATGTAAAGACCATGCTATGCCACTACTGCTAATCAATACATTTTACATGACCTGTTGAGCAGAAGGAAGAAAAGAGACAGTAAACTGATTAGTTTGTGTGGGAACTTCACAGCTATGTTTTGATATTGCTCCTGTGAACTCTTGGCACTACAATCCAAGGATAGGTGGAATTGGCTACCATTGCGAACTGGGATTTTCATTCACTGTCTTTTGATCTCAGGAGAAAAGAAGGGATTTCACAAGACCTCCACAAAAAATATTGTGCTCTGATTAATCCCTGTCAATGAAATGGAGAACTATCAAAAGCGGCAGTTGTATTTGAGGTTCAAGAACGGGAATGCTATTGACATTTTTTTTGTTAGCTATGGCTCTTCAGGGCTAGTGAACATCATGACTGAGTCTTACCCATTGCTTCCATATACATGACTGAAACTCAGGATGCTGATTTTCATACAATTCTTTGCCTGAACTTTTGAGCAGATTATTGTACACTAATATCTACATCCAACATTGGGAGCTGATATGAAGTCAATGGGGAGTAAAGCCACTCATGATCACTGCAATAGTCATGTGGTACTGTGTCAGTGACACTCACAATGTAAGATGCAGGCTATAACCCAATGGGCCCTGTTACAACATGCATATATGGCATGTTAAGACTGGTTAGCATGATTGGGCTCTTCAACTTTTCTACAAGTGGAAGCAAACCTGAAGAATTTTGACTTGGAAGACATTCCTTGCACCTGGATGGGATTGCTACAAATAGAATCCAAGGAATTGAGGGATGTATATAAAGTGTTCTTCTGACCTGGTGGGTCAAAAGAGACAGGATCTGGAATGGACCCGTCATTTCAAAAATGATCTATGGAGAAGAAGACTTGAGTGTAAACCTGATGGATTCCAGTGTAAGCCAAATCGGCAAGTTACGATTCTTATGAAGGCTTTGTAGGTCTAACCCTAAGAGAATCAAGTTTGGGGATGGAGTCTCTTGGTTTTGTACCGGATTTGAAGGGTTGGTCCATTGATCTCATGGATGCATATGGTAGAGTGTTGACATATCAGGCTGCCTGCAGCAACTGGCAGCCAGATTTCATAACTTGCACTACTCTCATGAAGGCTTGGTGACATTACAATAGCTTCTTTGAAGCACTGTGTGCTTGACAACTCCATGGAGTGCACATGCATTGTCTTTCTGAGAAGATGCCAAACATGAAGCAGGCTTATATGCCCCCCAAGAATTTCCTCCTACAGGGATCACTCAGATCCAAATTGGGTTGAAGCTGGGTTTGGCAATCCAAATCAGCACATCAGAAAACATTCATGATGGAACATTTTCAGACCTGAAAACAATTTAAAGGACAACAATGACGATGACTCTTCTGAGAGAGGAATTTCAGAATTCAGAGTAGTCAAGGCTACAGAAAGCCACAATAGTAACTTAGCACCACACAGAATCCAGTGCAGGATATGATGATTTGATTTTCATGGGTGACAAGGCTTGGAGGCTTGGACTGCTGTACTGGCTGCACTTCGAATTATCAAAGAGCAACATAGCCTCTCAAGTTGAATCCAAGCTGACCTGATGATAGTAAATCAATTGCATGGGACAGTGGAGCGATGATATACCAGGCATTTGAGAAGTGGTTCTCCCAGTTCTTGAAACTGAGCTTGGGCTTTCAGTTGCATGTAGCCTGCGGATGGACAAAATCAGGAATCAAATTCTCCTGTGTCATTGGCATTTGTGCAGGTTAGGCTTGTCGTAGATAACAAGCCAGTAGTTGGCACTCTTACTATAATTACTACAACCTAGTATTATGCATAGCAATGAGGTAGCAGAAGCCATCATCCTAGAAATTAACAGAAAAAATCAGGGAGGTTGAAAGCCACAAGGAAGCACTTTGAAACACTTGGTGTGGCAAAAATTAGGGCTGGCAACCTTTTTCTTGATATGTATGATTTCTGTGTTTAAATTGATTGCTTGACTTTTAAATGGCCAGTTGTATTAGGAGTTCTTTACCCATCACTCACCTTCTTCTTCTTTGTTGAACACTGCCACCACCCAATCTTCTGTCTACACTTGAATAAGGTACCAAATTCGATGTAAAAGTGAGCTTACATCCAGGGACACTGGTTCAACTTGGTTGCATTCAGCTGGACATAAGCTGATAAGTAATTCAATGGCAACAATTTCTGTTGGAACCAACAACATGTAGCCTGCAAATCCGTATCAGCATGTGTGATTTTCAGCTGTGATTGAATCTGCATGTGTGCAGTGAATGCTCTTTGAGTTCCTGGAAAAGATGTACACATTGCACATTGGATTAAAACCAGCATAATTAGGATAAGATCCATGAGTTGTAAGCAAGTGAGGATGTGCAACCTTTGAACATGTGCTCATCTGCATCCCAAAGTCATTCAGCTTCCCATGGGGAATTAGGCACGTTTGCCAAAGCATAAATCAAGAAGAAGCAATGTGTGATTGGTCAACTTCTTGATTGGTTCTTAAATGAGATTAAGATCATACACAATGTTAGTAGGTTAAAAGTGTCCATTTAGCAGACAAGAAGTATGAGTTTGATAAATTGACAATGCTATTATGAGATATTTTGTCTAGCTCTTAACAAGCAAGAGGAGCTCTAAAAAAAGGGTTATATGATGTGTGGAGAATCCTAACTTTATTTTCAAGTTTGGTTGCCTTCTTTCTTTCAAATTTTCCATGTAGTAATGAGTGGGCAACTTTTGTGTGGGTCAAGTTCTCGAGGCTTTCAAATATTCTAATGCCATCAATCAAAATTTGTTGAAGGTGCTAGTGGAAATGTGATCAAATGAATAAAGATAAGTTGAAGGTTGGTAGCTGCATGAAAGAGATTAATGAAGGATTTGACAAAATATGTTTACGTCCCTTCTGAATCAGGAACACAACTTAAGAAACATGATGTGAACTACGGGTGAGGACTACCTAGTTTTATTGTAGAGTATGTAGGAAGCTTGGGTACTTTGAAAAGACAATGGTAGTGAATGAAAGAATTCAGATGGAAGCCAATTGTTTATATTTTTGCATAGATATTGGAGATTATCTGAGTAGATGTGATAAAATATCTAATCATAAGGCCCACAAGGTGAGAATATCTTGCCATTACAATATTTCTTAATTACTATGACCATTGCTAGAGACAAAGATAAAGTGAAAAATATAATCAGGATATTTTGTTGACTATCATTATGAATCAGACATAATCTTTGTATAGACACAATGCATTTTTTTCTCACAATTGTTGATCAAACATGTTTCTACTAATTGGTTTATTACAGATTTCACTTACTAAATATCTTGTGGATACATGGGTGAGGTCCAACTAACATGGTGAACCATATTCATGAAGGAAACGATAATGGACCTTGAATAACTTTGTTTTAGAATTTAATATAAATCTTTTTTTGGTTTTTATGCTAGACACATTGTGTCACACTATGCCAAAAACATGAATCTCCAATTCCATCCATGACTGATTCTAGACACATGTGATTACATAACTATGTTCCCTAGTACCTAGGCTGGCTAGGTGCTAATTAATTATTTTTAGAATTGCCAAAAATTCTGAAAAATACTTACCTACCATGCCGAAAATCCAAAAGAAACTTTCAAGCACACTAGCTTCATTACTTAGTATGGTGCCTAATTATAAAATATTATCATTCTTACTGCCAAAACTAAATGAAAAAAATATAATATATTATTTGGCACCTTGCTGCTGAACCAGCCCAGGTATTACAGGAGTCAAATCCGACTCATGTCATTTATGACATTTATCATTACATCCATGACAATGAATTTTATTAGTGGACTAAAGCTACTGCTCCTTATGGGTGATGTCAAGCTTATGGTATTTATGTAAACTCTATAAAAGTTTCTTATCCAGAAGTTATTGCCTTTAACCTTTGGTTAACTTTTGGCCTCTTTTTCCTTCATCATGTTAGTGAATATAATGAAAGCGACCATTGTGAATTTATGTTTCACTCATACTTTCCAAAAACTCAAGTTGTACCCAAACTTGGATGACATTTCCTAACACATTCTCATTTCATTTTTATTTTTTTTTCAATTTATTGATTTCACAAAAGTTTCAATTTTTTTTGTTGGAAAACACAAATTTCCAAGCTTAAAAGTAAAAATTTCACAAAATGGAAAAGTTTGTGGCAAAAAAAAAGTCATTGCACCACTTTGCTTTCAATAACTTCCATGGCATCAATTTTTGCACCTTTGACAAAATAAATAGGAGCCTAAAGGTCTCTTCACACCTGGTGTTAGGGGGTCTAGCGGTAAGTCCCTTAACACCAAGCTAATATTTCCAAACGGACAAATTTCACTTTTGTGCCTAACATCAATCATGATTGTATGTAATAATTCTCATGCCAATTCATACATGAGACGATAAGTAGCTACTAATGGTTACATCTATATTAATAACCTAACAACACATATTCATCATTCAAACCATAATGATGGTTTTTTTGGTTGTGTACATGTCTTCTTCTTTTTGCCATTGCGAACTTCTTTTTGCTATTGCAAATGTCTACACTTTCATCTCAATTTCTCTTTTGCTTTGCCTTCATGGTGGTAGATTTGTCCTTGTTTTTCACCACCAAGCTTTGTTCTTGGCAACACAAGTAAAATAATCTCTCAACCTTCATGTTCAAGTTCTTGTAGCATTTGCTTTCAATGTTCTTCTACTAAGCTTTTAGTTTTTGTTTCATAGTCTCCATAGTTTTCAATGGTCCTCTATGGCTCTCCATTCTTCTCGTGCTCCACTACTTTCTTTTGTTCTCTCATGGCTTTCATAACCTTCAATGTTTTTCTATCACTCTTTTCTTTTCAAGAGGTCTTTGTAGCTTTCAATGTTTTCCCATTACTTTTTTTTTCCTCTCAAGGACTCTTCAATTTTC
>Ga0209208_10001839_pt1 | contig 30272 bp, 27 predicted proteins | sample S1TSphfallax_3_FD_187694 | JGI IMG/M metagenome (GOLD analysis project Ga0209208, IMG submission 187694) | Host-associated microbial communities from peat moss isolated from Minnesota, USA - S1T2_Fd - Sphagnum fallax MG (SPAdes) (version 2) | ecosystem: Host-associated > Plants > Peat moss >...
ATTCCCGTGGTGGAACGCGGTTGGGCATGGTGTGGAAACGCGTGAATTTGGAAGAAGCGAGTGGTATCCGCATTGTACTATCTTCGGCGGACTGCCGCGGCTGCTATGCCGTCGTAATGGTAAGCGACGCTGCCGCGGGGATTCCCTCACGGGTGGCAATTTTTTTGAAGGTTCAAAAAAGGAGTGGGGATTTTCGATGGGGGCGAGCTGGGTGGGCGAGCTGGGTGGGCGAGCTGGGTGGGCGAGCTAGACGGGCGAGCTAGGCGGGCGCGCGGCGGCAGTTGGCCGGTCGCCGGCTTGCGGGTTCGGCTGCGCGGGGCGAAGTAGCCGGAGTTGCTGGGCGACGCGGTGGATCAGTTCGGGCCAGTTGTGGGGGGAGGATTGGCGGAAGAGGCGTGCCTGGGGGTACCAGGGGGTGTCTTGGCGATCTTGCATCCAGCGCCAGTCGGATTGCCAGGGGAGGAGGAGCCAGAGGGGTTTGCCCATGGCTCCGGCGAGGTGGGCGACGGCGGAGTCGGTGGTGAGGACGAGGTCGAGATGCTGGAGGATGGCGGCGGTGTCGGCGAGGTCGCGATCGTGGGAGCAGGCGTCCAGAAGGGAAACCGGAGGGCGGATTTCGGGTGGAATTTGCTCGATTTCGCGGGCGGCGGGGCCTTTTTGGAGGGAGATCCAGTGGATTTGGGGGATTTGGAGGAGAGGGAGGAAGGTATGGAGGGTGGTGGAGCGTTCGCGGTCGGCGCGGTAGTTGGGGTTTCCGGCCCAGTGGAGGCCGATTTTGAGGATTTGCGGGTCCCAGCCTCGATCCAAGAGCGGGATCGAGGGTGGGGCGCCCGCATCGGTCCGATTCGCGGGGGGGGACAGGTAGGGGATGGGTGTGGGGATGGTTTCGAGGGTGGTTTGGAAGAGGGCGGGGAGGCTCATCAGCGGGATCTGGTGGGTGAAGGGCGGGATGGGGTCGCCCTGGGCGAGGACTTGGATGGGAGAAGCGGGTCCTTCGCTTCCCATCCCCACGGACGAAGACCTGTCCTTGGGGAAGCCGGTTGGCTCAGGAGGATAGACGGAACCCCAACGATGGATTGAGTGGGCGATGAGGCGGGTGAGCGGGGGTTGGACTTCGAGGATGAGTGGGATTTTGGGGAGGAGCTGGAGGTAGCGGAGGAACTGGAGGGTGTCGCCGAGGCCTTGCTCGGCGTGGATGAAGAGGCGGGAGCCGTCTGGGAGAGGTTCGCCGTTCCAGCGGGGTTGGGGGAAGCGGCGGGGGTGGGGGTGGACTTCGCGGAATTTCCAGCGGATTTCGTAGTTTTGCCAGCCTTCCCGGAAGTTGCCGGCGCGGAGCTGGGTGAGGGCGAGGTTGTAGCGGACGCCGGGGTGGTGGGGGTCGAGGTCGAGGGCGGTTCGGTGGGCGGCGAGAGCTTCTGTGACTCGGCCGAGGCGGAGGAGGGCGTTGCCGCGGTTGCTGGGGGCGGTTTTGTGACCTTCGATTTCGGCTTGGCGGAAGGCCTGGATGGCTTGTTCGAGGAGGTCGCCTGGGTTGGCAGCGCTCCCCGGTCTCAGAGGTGAGACCGGGGGCACCCGGAGCGCTGCACTCGATGAGTGTTGGGCGAGGAGGAGGATGCCGCGGACGTTGGGGATTTCCGGGTTGGGGCGATGCTGGGATTCGGCGGCCTGGAGGGATTGATGGGCGGCTTGGAATTGCTGTTGTTCGAGATGGAGGTAGGTGAAGGCCACATAGACTTCGGCGAGGCGCATCGGGGATTTCTCCTGGGCGAGAGCCAGGGCGGATTGGTAGTGGGCCTGGGCGGCGGGGAATTGTTTGCGGCTGCGGAGGAGATGGCCGCGGTTGAGGTGGGTGGAGATTTGGGTGTCGGGGTTGGCGGCGGAGGCGAGGGCCTGGGAGTAGCAGAGTTCGGCGATGCGGTCGCGGCCGTCGGCGATCAGTTCCACGCCGAGGTTGAGCCAGGCGGAGGCGAAGTTGGGGCGGAGCTGCAGGGCCCGGCGGTAGGCGGCGACGGCTTTGGCGTGTTCGCCGAGCTTGCCTTGGGCGAAGGCGTGGGCGAAGTGGAACTCGGGGATGGTTGGCGCGAGTTGGGCGGCGGTTTGGAAGTGCGGGAGGGCTTCGGCGTAGTTTTCGCGGAGGGCGTGGGTGTTGGCGAGGCCGTAGTGGGCAACGGCCGCTCCGGGGTCGAGCTGGAGGGCGCGGCGGTAGGCGGATTGGGCTTGCGGTAGGCCTCGGGCGGCGAGGAGGAGATCGGCGTAGTTGGCCCAGGCGAGGGCGGATTGGGAGCCCCGGTTTGGGTTGGCGGCGAGGGCGGCCTGGGCCATGCGGAGGGCAGGGGCGAGCTGGTTGGATTGTCGGGCGATGAGCGAGAGGCCGAGGAGGGCGGGTTGGGAGCTGGGGTCGGTTGCGAGGGCATCGCGGTAGGCTTCGGCGGCCTGGAGGAGGCGGTTTTGGGCGTGGTGGCTGCGGGCGGATTCGAGAGAATCGGGCGGGATGAGCGTGGCGGTCGACATCGGGATGGGTTGAGGGTAGTTGGGGGCTGGGCCGTATGGAATGGCATGAGGGGAAGTTTGCTCTCAGCTTCCGGAAGTGGGATTGGAGTGCGGATTTGGGAATTGAAATGCGGCGAGTTGGCGCGCTTTGTGGATAGCGAGTCGGCAAGTGAGCGGCTTCTCGCCAGTTGCGGGAGACTTGTTGGCGGTGCTGCCGGGGCCGGGTCGCTTTGGTCGGGTAGGATGGAGCGGAATGAGGTGTTTCGCGATGAAGATGCGGCCTGGGGTGCAGACGGGGTTTCTGTTGTGTGGGAAGGAATGGACGGATGGGGAGGCGATGGAGGTGCGGTCGCCGTTCGATCAGGGGCTGCTGGGGAAGGTGACGGTGCCGACGCGGAAAGACGCGCGGGAGGCGGTGACGCACGCGGTGGCGTCGATGCGCCGGACGCGGGCGCTGCCGCGGTGGAAGCGGAAGGAGATTCTGGAGGATATCGCCGGGGCGCTGATTGAGCAGAAGGAGCGGTTTGCGCTGCTGATTGCGGCCGAAGCCGGCAAGCCTGTGCGCTCGGCGCGGATTGAGGTGGAGCGGGCGATTTTGACGTTCAAGACATGCGCGGAAGAGGCGGTTCGGCTGGGGGGCGAGTCGATTCCGCTGGACTTGACGGAGGGCAATGAGGGACGGTGGGGATTGATTCAGCGGTTTCCGGTGGGGCCGGTGCTGGCGATTACGCCGTTCAATTTTCCGCTGTTGCTGGTGGGGCATAAGCTGGGGCCGGCGATTGCGGCGGGGTGTCCGGTGGTGCTGAAGCCGGCTCCGCAGACGCCGTTTACGGCGCTGGCGCTGGGCGAGGTGGTGCTGAAGGCGGGCTGGCCGGAGGAGGCGCTGGCGGTGTTGCCGCTGGCCAATGAAGACACGGCATGGCTGGCGGAGCGGGAGGAGCGGCTGAAGATGGTGAGCTTTACCGGTTCGGCGGCGGTGGGTTGGGCGCTGAAATCCAAATCGGGAAAAAAACGGGTGGTTCTGGAGCTTGGCGGGAATGCGGCGATGATTTTGCACTCCGACTGGGGGACTTACGCGGATCGGGAGCAGACATTGGAAGACATAGCCAACCGTGTGGCGCTGGCCGCGTTTGGGTATGCGGGGCAGAGCTGCATCAGTGTGCAGCGGGTGTATGTGGAGCGGCCGATCTTTCAGGGATTTTTGTGGAAGCTGGTGGCGCGGGCGGAGAAGATGGTGCTGGGCAATCCGCTGGAGGAGGCGACGGAGATTGGGCCGGTGATTCGGCCCTCGGACGCGGAACGGATCTTCAACTGGGTGGCGGAGGCGCTGGCGGCGGGCGCGAAGCTGGTGCATGGGGGTGGGCGAACCGGTTCCATGGTGGAACCGACGATCTTGACGGGCACCAAACCGGGAATGAAGGTGCAGGACGAGGAGATTTTTGGGCCGGTGGTGTCGGTCGAGCCGTACGACGATTTTGAAGAGGCGCTGGCGATGGTGAACCGGTCGCGGTATGGGTTGCAGACTGGGGTGTATACGCGGGACGCGGCGCGGATTATGACGGCGTTCCGGGAGCTGGAGGTGGGTGCGGTGGTTGTGGGCGACACCCCGACTTGGCGGATGGACGCGATGCCGTATGGGGGGATTAAGGACTCGGGGCTGGGGCGCGAGGGGGTGCGATGGGCGATCGAGGAGATGACGGAGGCGCGGATGCTGGTGATGGCGGGGGTGTGAGATGCAGGGACGGAGGGACTAGGGACTGAGGGACTAAGAGAATGGTGTGAAGTTTGGCTTGTGAAATGCGGGGTGCACGGGAGTGGCGGCTGGCGCTGGTTCGTTTTCAGTCCCTAAGTCCCCTGGTCCCTCAGTCCCCTGGTCCCTCGTCCATCCTTCCCACGATTTGGGATTTGGGAGGGGGTTCGAAGCGAGGTTCGATAGGGGCAAATTCCCGGAATCGCAAGATTGTTTGTTTTCAAACGGTTATGGGAATTCCGGTGGAGAAATTTTTTTGGAACGAGGGGAATACTCTGGTGTGCCGCTGGGGGATTCGCTGCTATAGTGATTCTTCGGGGGTGTCCCATTCAGGACACTTCCACTCACGAACCTGGGCACCTTGGGCTAGTCGGGCGGGATGCAATTTTGGCGCTGGGCGGAGTTTTGCCGAGCGGCCAGCGAGAGCTTGAGGGGCACGGACAACCGGAAGCAGGGAAGCATTCATGGCGCAGATTTTTGACCGCAGTTCGAACGCGCTGGCGAGGATGAGCCTGGTCCTGACGGGGCTGATCGTGATTGCTCTGGGGGTGACGCTGGACAGCTTGCAGCGCTCTCCGTGGGTGACGCGGCAGGGTCAGCGGCCGGACCAGCCGGTGCCGTTCAGCCACAAGCATCATGTGCAGGGGCTGGGCTTGCAGTGCCAGTACTGTCATGTGTCCGTCGAAAAGTCCTCCTATGCGGGGATTCCGCCGACCAAGACTTGCATCAACTGCCACGCGCAGATCTGGACTAACGCGGCGCTGCTCGAGCCGGTGCGGCATAGCTGGGCGACGGGAGAATCCATCGTGTGGACAAAGGTCCACGACCTGCCGGACTATGTGTACTTCAATCACTCGATCCATGTGAATAAAGGCATCGGCTGCGCGAGTTGTCATGGCCGCGTGGATTTGATGCCGCTGATGTACCAGCAAAACACCTTGCAGATGGAGTGGTGCCTGAACTGCCATCGCAACCCGGCAAAGAATTTGCGGCCGGTGAGCCAGATTTACAACATGGCCTGGTCGGGTCCGACGGAAGAGAAGCCGGTATGGTGCTCGGTGGGCGGCGAGAAGACGGGAACGCCGACGGCGCAGACGGTGGATTGCCAGACCGAGGAGCCGGGGAAGACGGACGTGGCAATGCTCGACTTGAACGCGGTGAGGTTGCCGGGGATGCGCGGGGTTGGCGGCCAGATGGCAGCGGCAATGCCGGTTCCGGCGAGCTACACGAAGTTTACGAGCCAAGAGGATTTGGGGAAGTTTCTGATCGACCATTATAAGATTCGGAAGCCGAATGAGCTCTCGAGCTGCGAGGTGTGCCACCGATGAGCGGATTCGAGAGTAACGGGAATGGAATGATGACGACTGAGAAGCAGATCCTTCGCTTCGCTCAGGATGACAACCTTCGTGGGGACGCCAACGGAACGGTTGAAGTGGCGAGCGGGCCGAAGACGCTGGCGAGCGGGCCGAAGACGCTGGCGAGCGGGCCGATGACGCTGGCGAGCGGGCCGATGACGCTGGCGGCGGTGCGGAAGTCGCTGGAGGGTAAGCGCGGGAAGCGGTACTGGCGGTCGATCGACGAGCTGGCGGGGACGCCGGAGTTTGCCGAGGCGGTGGCCAAGGAGTTTCCGGACGCGGCGGCGGAGTGGGTCGATCCGGTTTCTCGGCGCGGATTTTTGAAGCTGATGGGCGCTTCGATGGCGCTGGCAGGTCTGGCGGGTTGCACGAAGCAGCCGGACGAGCCGATTTATCCGTATGTGAAGGCGCCGGAGGACCTGGTTCTCGGCAAGTCGAATTATTTCGCCACGGCGCACCCATTTCCCACGGGTGGAATTCCGTTGCTGGTGAAGTCGGACGCTTTCCGGCCGATCAAGGTGGATGGCAATCCGGATCACCCGTACAATCAGGGGTCCTCGGATGTGTTTACGCAGGGAACGCTGCTGGGGCTGTATGACCCGGACCGTTCGCAACATGCGCTGCTGCGCGGGGCGACGGCTGAATACGTCGATTTCTTCGAGGCGTACCGGACGCGGCTGGTGGCGGGGAAGGCCGATGGCGGCGAGGGCATTTATTTTCTAAGCCCGTCGTTGACCTCGCCGACGTTGCAGCGGCAGTGGGCTGAGGCGCAGAAGGCGTATCCCAAGGCGAAGCTGGTCGAGTACGATCCGGCGCTGGCGGGGACGTGGTTCGCGGCGGGGCACAATCCGCGGTATTCGCTGGCCAACGCGGATGTGATTGTTTCGCTCGACGCGGATTTCCTCTCGGGCGCGGCGTATCCGGGCTTCCACCAGTTGACGCGGGAGTATGCGGCGCGGCGGAAGAATCCCGAGAATGGGATGAACCGCCTCTACGCGATCGAATCGACCCCGACGACGACTGGGCTGAAGGCCGAGCACCGGCTGTGCTTGCGGGCGAGCGAGATTCCGGCGTTTGCGGCGGCGCTGGCCGCGAAGCTGGGCGCGGCCGGAATTGAACCCCCCGCGTACAACTGGACCGACGAGCAGAAGAAGTTCCTCGAAGCTCTGGCCAAGGACCTGGAGGCCAACCGCGGCAAGAGCGTGGTGATTCCGGGCCTCTATCACGGCAACGCAGTCTCGGACGCGGCAACGGTTCTGAACAATCTGCTCTCCAATGTGCCTTCGACAACGACATACCGGACGATGGCAGGCGGGTCGGATCAGATTGGGGATCTGAAGGCGCTGGTGGCGGATTTGAATGCGGGCAAGGTCGATTGGCTGATCATGCTGAATTCGAACCCGGTCTACGACGCGCCTGCGGATCTGAATTTCCTGGCGGCGATGGGGAAGGCCAAGACGACCGTGCATCTGGGCTCGCATGTGGACGAAACGGGCCTCGAGGCGATGTGGCATGTGCCGGCCGCGCACTACCTGGAGTCTTGGTCCGATGCCGTGGCGTACGACGGGACGATTTCGATCATCCAGCCGCTGATTGAGCCTTTGTATGGCGGCCACACGGCGCATGACATCTTCCAGGCGATGAGCGACGAGCCGGTTTTGTCGGCGTATGAGGCGGTGCGCGCGACGCATAAGGCTGCGATCTCGAAAGGAAATACAGGGGGCGATTTTGAATTGGGCTGGCGCAAGGCGCTGCATGCGGGTTGGATCGAAAACTCGATGCCGGCCCCGGGCGCTCCGGCTAACGCCGCCTTTGAAAGATCCACTTCGGCTCCGATGCCCTCGCCCAAGGATGCGTTCGAGATTATCTTCCGGCCCGATCCGAATATCTACGACGGACGGTACTCGAATGTTGGGTGGCTGCAGGAGCTGCCGAAGCCGGTCACGAATCTCTCCTGGGACAACGCGGCTCTGGTCTCAGGTGCCACGCTGACGAAGCTGAATGTGGAAGAAGGCGACATCGTCGAGCTGACGGTTTCGGGGCGCAAGGTGAAGGCGCCGATTATCGTCGCTCCGGGGCATCCGGACAACTCGGCTACGGTGTATCTGGGCTATGGGCGCTCGGCGGCTGGGCGCGTGGGCTCGGGCGAGGGATCGACGGGATTCAACGCGTACCTGATCCGGACTTCCGACGCGCCGTTCTATACGACGGGAACGATCGCCAAGGTGGATGGCAAGTGGGGCATTGCGATCACCAAAAGCCACTACCAGGACCATCGCGGCAAGTTTGCCAAGTACGGCTTCACGACGCCCGAGAAAGACACGACGGGGAACGGCAACAACTCGCTCGAAGCGAATGAGGCGGAGACGCGCGGGGTGATCCGGCAGGCGACGCTGGCGGAGTTCAAGGCGAACCCGGGATTTGCCAATGAGGGCGAGGAGCATCCCAAGGACGAGTACGACACGTCGCTCTTCCCGAACTGGAGCTACAAAGACAATGCTTGGGGGATGTCGATCGATCTGAACAGCTGCACCGGCTGCAACGCCTGCATTGTGAGCTGTTATGCCGAGAACAACATCGCGGTGGTGGGCAAACAGCAGGTGCGGATCGGGCGCAACATGCAGTGGCTGAGGATCGACACCTATTTCGAGGGCGATCTGGCGGCGCCGAAGGCGTACTTCCAGCCGATGGCCTGCCAGCACTGCGAGAACGCTCCGTGCGAACAGGTTTGCCCGGTGGGCGCGACGGTGCATACGCCGGAAGGCATCAACACGATGGTCTACAACCGCTGCGTGGGCACACGATATTGCTCGAACAATTGCCCGTACAAGGTGCGGCGCTTCAACTTCCTGCTCTTCTCGGACTATGAAACCGAAAGCCTGAAGCTGATGCGCAACCCCGACGTATCGGTGCGTTCGCGCGGAGTGATGGAGAAGTGCAGCTACTGCGTGCAGCGCGTGGCCGAGGCGAAGATAGACGCGGACAAGGAAAACCGCCCGATCGCCGATGGCGAGATTGTGACGGCTTGCCAGCAGGCGTGCCCGGCAAGCGCCATCACGTTTGGGAATATCAACGACAAGAAGAGCCGGGTGGCGAAGTTAAGGGCAAGCGAGCGGAGCTACTCGGTGCTGGCGGATTTGAACACGCGGCCGCGGACGCAGTACATCGCCGCGGTGACGAATCCGAATCCGGAGCTGGAAGAGGTGCCGGTGGAGCATGGGGCGGGGTGACGGATAGGCGACTCCCACCTTAATCGCCGGCGGCGGGCGAGGAAGGTGGAGCGCCCGCACCGGCCGAAATTGAGAGGGAAGCGGATCCTTGGCTTCGCTCAGGATGACAACTCTCGGCTGGATGGCCTGGGGTAAGTGGAAACGAAGTTCTTGAGGGACGGACTGGCGATGGCAACACAAGAGATCAAGACAGCAGATCCGATGATCGACCCGCTTACGGGGGAGTTTAAGGTCCTGGGGCCGGGCCAGACGTTCAAGTCGGTGACGGCGAAGATCGCCGACATTGTGCTGACGCCGAAGACGGCGCTGGGATGGTTTGCGCTGTTCTCGGTGGGCGGCGCGGTGGCCACGCTGGTGCTGGTGGCGGTGACCTGGCTCTTTCTGAAGGGCGTGGGCATCTGGGCGATCACGCAGCCGGTGGCGTGGGGATTTGCCATTATCAACTTCGTCTGGTGGATCGGCATCGGCCACGCGGGGACGCTGATTTCGGCGATTCTGCTCTTGTTCAAGCAGGGCTGGCGGAACTCGATCAACCGGTTTGCCGAGGCGATGACGATCTTCGCCGTGGTCTGCGCCGGGATGTTCCCGCTGATCCATGTGGGGCGGCCGTGGCTCGCCTACTGGCTGTTTCCGTATCCGAACACGATGAATGTGTGGCCGCAGTTCCGGTCTCCGCTGCTTTGGGACGTCTTCGCGGTTTCGACGTATGCTTCCGTTTCGATCATCTTCTGGTACTTAGGGATGGTTCCCGACTTCGGTACGCTGCGCGACCGGGCGACTTGGCCACTTGCCAAGTACTTCTACGGCCTGCTGTCGCTCGGCTGGCGCGGCTCGGTGCGGCACTGGATGCGGTATGAGACCGCTTCGCTGCTCCTGGCCGGGTTGGCGACGCCGCTGGTGCTTTCCGTGCACACGGTCATCAGCTTCGATTTCGCCGTGGCTGTGTTGCCGGGCTGGCACACGACGATTTTTCCACCGTACTTTGTGGCCGGCGCGATCTATTCCGGGTTTGCGATGGTGCTGACGCTGGCGATTCCGCTGCGGCACTATTACCATCTTGAAAATCTGGTGACCGAGCGCCATATCGACAACATGGGCAAGGTGATGCTGGGCACGGGGCTGATTGTGGCGTATGGGTACGGCATGGAAGTTTTCATGGCGTGGTACTCGGCCTCGCACTGGGAATTCTTCATGATGTGGAACCGCATGTTCGGGCCGATGGGCTGGTCGTACGGGATTCTGATCTTCTGCAACATTCTCTTCCCGCTGACCACCCTTTGGGTGCGCAAGCTGAGGACCAATATCGCGTTCATGTTCCTGATCTCGATCATTGTGAACACGGGGATGTGGTTCGAGCGGTTTGTGATTGTCGTCACGAGCCTCTACCGCGACTTTTTGCCCTCCTCGTGGGGCACGTACCGGGCGACCAAGTGGGATTACATGACGTATGTGGGAACGTTGGGCTTGTTTACGGCGCTGTTCCTGTTGTTTGTGCGCTTCCTGCCCATGATTCCGATGAACGAGATTAAGATGATGCTGCCGGCGGCGAAGATTACGCCCAAGAAGGCAGTGGGGGCGGGTGACTGATGGCCGTAGCGCGCGAGGGAATTTACGGGGTAATTGCCGAGTTCGAGACGCCTTCCGATCTGGTGCGGGCGGCGCAGGCCGCGTACCACGACGGCTGGCGGCGGATGGATTGCTATACGCCCTATCCGGTCGAAGAGGCGGCGGAGGCGATCGGGTTCCACAAGAACAAGGTCCCGCTGATTACGCTGGTGGGAGGCCTGATGGGCTTGTGCGCGATGTTTTCGCTCGAGACGTGGATTTCGACGCTCGCGTATCCGTTAAATATCGGCGGACGGCCGACGTACTCCTGGCCGGCGTTCATTATTCCGGCGTACGAGTGGACGATTCTGTTTGCCGGGTTTTCGGCGGCGCTGGGGATGTTTGCGATGAACGGGCTGCCGAGTTTGTACCATCCTCTGTTCAACGCGCCGAACTTCCGCAATGGGGCGACGGACGACAAGTTTTTCCTTTGCCTGGAGGCGACGGATCCGAAGTTCGAGGTTGCCGAGGCGAAGGCGTATTTGCATGGGTTTGAGCCGACTTCGGTGGTGGAGGTGGAGTACTGATGCGAGTGCCTTTCACGACACGAAGATGGACCTCAGGGGCTGAAGCCCCGGGTTTTTCGAACGAGTTCGACGCGGGCAGCGGGGCGAGACGCGGAGCCTTCGCTTCGCTCAGGATGGCAAGCATTGCCGTTGCGGCCGCTGGCGCGATGCTAATGGCGGGATGCCGGCAGGATATGCACAACCAACCGAAGTTCGTGCCGCAGCGGGGTACGACGTTTTTTGCCGATCACCGGTCGGCGCGGCCGCAGGTGGAGAACACGGTGGCGCGCGGCGGGTTGCAGGAAGACAGCTATTTCTACACGGGCACGGTGATGGGCGCGAATGGCTATCGCGAGGAAAAGGATTGGTTGCCTTTCCCGGCGACGATGACCGTGCTCGAAAAGGGCCAGGAGCGCTTCAATATCTATTGCACGCCCTGCCACTCTCGGGTTGGGAACGGCCTGGGGGCAATTGTGCAGCGCGGCTACAAGCCGGCGGGAAATCTGAACGATGAAGTGCGCAGGGCGGAGCCGGTGAGCCACTACTTCTACGTGATGACGCATGGATATGGAGCGATGCCCGACTACTCGGCGCAGTTGACGCCGGAAGAGCGGTGGGCGGTTGCGGCCTACATTCGCGCCCTGCAGTTGAGCCAGAACGCAACCGAAAAAGACGTGGCGACGGGCGCAAAGGTGGAGAACCTGACCGACATCGCGACCCTAAAGGGATTGCCGGCGGGGTTCGCGGGGCCGTGGGAGCTGCCGACGACGGCGATCGAGGCCTATCCGCCGGTGAAAAGCGATGGGTTGCCGGGGATGGCCCCGGGGTATCCAAACGATCCGAAGGTCTTTGTGCCGCACACGGCGGAGCCGGCGGCGACGAAAACAACCAAACCGACTGCCACCACCGGGTCGGGGAATTAGGGAGCGGGAAACCGGATGGCACACGTTTCTCAGGCAAAGGTACTTCCCGCGGACTTGAACGCTCCGGCGTTTGTGAACAAGTGGCGGGCGAACGCGCTGGTGGTCTGCGTTCTGTTCACGGTGACGGCGGTGGTGCTGGCGTTGATTGCCGGTCCGGATGGCTGGCGGCATGTGTGCCGCGCGTGGGTACTGGGGTTCATGCTGACGTTTGGCTTCTGCGGCGGCGGCATGACTCTGTTGATGGTGCAATATGTGACGGGCGGCAAGTGGGGCCTGTTGCTGCGCCGGCCGCTGGAGGCGATGACGAGGACGCTGCCGCTGGTGATCGTCTACTGGGTGGGCCTGGGGCTGATGCTGAACCGGCTCTACATGTGGGCGAATCCAGCGATTGCCGACGCCGACCTGAAGTTGGGTTTGATCACGCCAGAACAGTTGCAGACCATCCGGCATGCCATCGAGTGGAAGCACCCGATGCTGAATGTGGGCGCGTACTGGATCGTCACCGCGGCTTGCTTCCTGATTTGGGGCTACTATGTGTGGACGCTGAACACGCTGAGCCTGAAGCGCGAGCAGGACACGCTGGCCAACACTCCCTACTGGATCAAGAAGATGGAGAATCTTTCCGGCTTCGGGATTCTGGTGTATTCGCTGACGATGACAGCGGGCGTGATTTATTGGGTCATGTCGATGGATGTGACCTGGTACTCGTCGATTTACGGGCTGCTGTTTCTGGTGGGCGAGGGATTCCAGGTGCTGGCGCTGGCGCTGATCACGACGCTGTCTTTGGCGAAGGCGGAGCCCTTCAAGACGATTTTGCGGACGACGGAGCAGTACGATCTGGGCAAATTCACCTTCGCTTTCGTGATGTTGAATATGTACCTGGCGTTTTCGCAGTTCCTGATTATCTGGTCGGGGAATCTGCCGGAAGAGATTCCGTGGTATCTGGACCGGATCAACGGGCATTGGGGGGTTGTTTGCACACTGGACTTCATGTTCCACTGGCTGATTCCCTTCTCGCTGTTGCTCTCGAAGGACATCAAGAAGAACAAGACGCGGCTGATTCGCGTGTGCCAGTGGATGATTTTCGCCAAAGCGTTCGATTTGTTCTGGTTGATCGAACCAAACTTCAAAGACGCGGCGCGGAATCTTCACTGGTCGCTGGGCATCCTGGAATATATCGCGGTTCCGGTGGCGATGACCTCGCTTTGGGTCGCGTACTACTGCACTCGCTTGCAATCCCGCCCGCTGGTGGCGGTCAACGATCCGCATCTGGCGGAGATTCTGGAACCGGAGCACGCGCATGCTTGAGCCTTTTGAGTATCACGAACCGAAGGAAGCGGCGGTTGACGCCAAATTGGGGTACGAAGGCACGGACGTCAAGGTTTCCGGCGTGATCGTGTTTTTAGCGGCGCTGGGGATTTTTGTGACGGTTACCGCGGTGCTGTGCGTCGGGATCGGGTACGTCATCAACCAGCAGTTGGCGAAGGTGGATAAGCCGGCGACCAAGTGGGATCATCCGGTGGATGTGCGGAAGCTGGGGAACCTGGCGTCGAGTCCGGAGATACAGAAGCAGTTTGCGCAGTTGGCGAACCGCTTTCCGACACCGCGCCTGCAGACCGACGACGGGTACCAGGAGATTACGGACATGCACGCGAAGGAGGATCTGCTGCTCGAGCATTACAGCTATGTGGACCGCTCCAAGGGAATCGTACGCATTCCGATCGAGCGGGCAATGGAGTTGATCGCGGAGCGAGGATTGCCAGTGGCTCCGGCGGCGACAGCCGAGGCGGAGAAGCCGCTCGCCGAGGCGGAGGCAACAACGGTGAAGGTGCCGCTGACAGATGGGTTTGCGCGGACGGGGTACGAGCAGGAGCAGATGGCGAAGGCGCAGGCGGTTAGGCAGGAATAGGGCGGTGGCCAGGGGTCAGTGGTAAGGGGTCAGTGGTCAGTGGTCAGGGATTAGCGGCCAGTGGTCAGCGACAAGACCGGGGCGCCGCGAGGGTCGAGCCGAAGATGGCCATGCTTTCGCGGTAAGTTTTGAATGGCTAGCGGACAGTTGGGATCGTGCCGATGATGAGCTTGAGCACAATGCGAGGCAAGGGATGGGCGGCTGGGTTGTTGTTCGCGGCCTGCGTTGGCACGATTGGGCTTACGGCCAACTGCGCGGCACAGGTGGCGCAGCCTGGGGACAAGGCGGTAGGCCCTGAGAACGACCGGCCGCCGGCGATCCTGGACAAGGTGGGCATTGCGCAGAATTTGAACGCGCAACTGCCGTTGAATCTGCCGTTTGTGGATGAGGCGGGCAAGGCGGTCACGCTGGGGTCGTATTTCGGGAAGCACCCGGCGATTCTGGCTTTGGTGTACTACCAATGCCCGATGCTGTGCTCGGAGGAGCTGAATGGGTTGACGTCGGCTTTGCGGATGGTGGATGTGGTTCCGGGCAAGGATTTCAACGTGATCGTGGTTTCGATTGATCCGAGCGAGGGGCCGGAGCTGGCGGCGGCGAAAAAGCGCGGGTACGTGAAGCGCTACGGGAAGCCGGAGACGGCGGATGGATGGCACTTTCTGACCGGGCAGCAACCAGCCATCGACGCGCTTTGCAAGGCGGTCGGCTTCGGTTATACGAAGATCCCGGGGCCGGACGGGAAGCTGAACCAGTTTGCCCATGCCAGCGCGATCCAGATTGTGACGCCGGAAGGAAAGCTGGCGCAGTATTACATGGGCGTGGAGTATTCGCCGAAGGATTTGCGGCTGGGGCTGGTGGAAGCCTCGTCGAACAAGATCGGGACGCCGGTCGACAATATTTTAACCTACTGCTACCACTACGATCCGGGGACGAACACGCACAGCCTGATTGTGGCTCGCGTGGTGCAGTTGGGTGGTTTGGTCATGCTTCTGGGCTTGGGGGGCTTCCTGTTCGTGATGTTCCGCATGGATGCGAAGAAGCCGAAGCTGGTGGCGGCTGGGGCCAATGGAATGAAGAGGATTGGATAACGGCTTATGGGATTGAGTCCGGTACTGTGGCAGTTTTTAGTCAAATGGATGACCAACTTCGCGATCATACCGCCGGAGGCATCGACGGCCGCGCCTTGGGTGGATTCGCTGCTGGTGTTCATGACGTTGGTGAGCATGGTGGGTCTGGTGCTGGTCGGTGTGCTGGTCGCGACATTTTCGATCTTGTACCGCAAGTCGGCGCATCCGGTAGCGGTGCAGATCGAGGGTTCGACGCTGCTTGAGGCGACCTGGACGATCATTCCGCTGGGGCTGTTCCTGGTGATGTTCGTGTGGGGATCGGTGTTGTATTTCCGGATCTACACGCCCCCGCCGAATGCGATGAACATTTACGTGGTGGGCAAGCAGTGGATGTGGAAGGCGGAGCATCCGGGCGGGCAGCATGAGATCAATTCGCTGCATGTGCCGACGGGGATTCCGATTCAGTTGACGCTGATTTCGCAGGATGTCTTTCACAGCTTCTCGATTCCGGCGTTCCGGGTGAAGCGGGAGGCGATTCCTGGGCGGTATACGACGGTATGGTTCAATGCGACGACGCCGGGGAAGTATCACTTGTTCTGCACGCAGTATTGCGGGACGCAGCACTCGGGGATGATTGGGGAGATCGACGTGCTGACGCCGGAGGATTACAAGAAGTGGCTGGCGGGCTCGACGAGCGGGGTTTCGCTGGCGCAGAATGGGGAGCGGCTTTTCGCCAGCCTGAGCTGCAACGCGTGTCACAATGGGCAACCGGATGCGCGCGGGCCGAGTCTGGCCGAGGTTTACGGGTCGAAATTGACGTTATCAACGGGACAACCGGTGCTGGTGGATGAGGCGTATCTGCGGCAGGCTATTCTGAATCCATCGGCACATATTACGCAAGGGTATGCGCCGATCATGCCGACGTATCAGGGCCAGGTGAGCGAAGAAGGGCTGATCTCGCTGGTCGAGTACATCAAGAATCTGAGTTCGAACTACCGGGTGCAGCAGACGTTGAACACGACGGCTCTGCTGCCGGAACAGCCCGATAAAACTCCCGCGAAGGGAGCAATGGGGGTAGCAAAGCCATGAGCATCAGTCTTCCGGACCAGTCGACGGCGCGCATACCGAAGCGCAATTTTATTACCAACGAAAACGGCATTTTGAGCTGGCTGCTGACGGGCGACCACAAGCGGATCGCGATTCTGTATCTGATCTCGATCACGTTTTTCTTCTTCATTGGGGGCGCGCTGGCTGGGCTGATCCGGCTGGAGTTGCTGACGCCTCAGTCGGATTTGATGGCTTCGGACACCTATAACAAGGTGTTCACCATGCATGGCGTCATCATGATCTTCCTATTTCTGGTGCCTTCGGTGCCGGCGACGCTGGGTAACTTTCTGATTCCGATCATGATTGGGGCGAAGGATCTGGCGTTTCCCAAGATCAATCTTCTGAGCTGGTATTTGTATCTCGCCGGCGGGGCGATGACGCTGGCGGCGATGATTACGGGCGGTGTGGACACGGGGTGGACCTTTACCACGCCGATGTCGACGCACTTTTCGAATACCAACGTGATTACGACCGGCCTCGCGATCTTCATTGCCGGTTTCAGCTCGATCTTTACCGGCTTGAACTTCATTGTGACCATTCACCGGATGCGGGCGCCGGGGATGACGTGGTTCAAGCTGCCGCTGTTTGTGTGGGCGCACTACGCGGCCTCGATTTTGATGGTGCTGGGGACGCCGGTGTTGGCGATCACCCTGGTGCTGGTGGTGCTGGAGCGGACGATTGGGATTGGGGTCTTCGACCCGACCAAGGGCGGCGATCCGATTTTGTTCCAGCATTTGTTCTGGTTCTACTCGCATCCGGCGGTGTACATCATGATTTTGCCGGGGATGGGAGTGATCTCGGAGGTGATTTCGACCTTCAGCCGGAAGCGGGTGTTTGGGTACACGGCGGTCGCATTCTCCTCGGTGGCGATTGCAGTCTTTGGGTTCTTCGTTTGGGCGCATCACATGTTCATCATGGGCGTCTCGAACTATGCGGTGCTGGTCTTCAGCCTGTTGACGATGCTGGTGGCGGTGCCTTCGGCGATCAAGATTTTCAATTGGGCTTTTACGCTGTACAAGGGTTCGATTACATTTGAAACGCCGATGCTTTATGCCTTCGGATTCATGGGGTTGTTTACGATCGGCGGGCTGACGGGCGTGTTTCTCGGCTCTTCCGGAACCGACATCCATTTGACGGAAACGTACTTCATCGTGGCGCACTTCCACTTTGTGATGGTGGGTGGGATGCTGATGGCCTTCCTTTCGGGCATACACTTCTGGTGGCCGAAGATGACGGGGCGGATGTACCCGGAGAAGATTTCGCAGTTGGCCGCGGTGGTGACGTTTATCGGATTCAATTTCACCTTCTTCCCGCAGTTTTTGCTGGGAATGCTGGGGATGCCGAGGCGGTATGCGGCGTATCCGCAGGAGTTCCAGGTGCTGAATGTGTTTTCGACGGCCGGAGCATCGATTCTGGGAGTGGGCTATCTGCTGCCGATGCTTTATCTGATCTGGTCGCTCAAGTACGGTGAGATTGCAGGGAACAATCCATGGGAGGCTACAGGGCTGGAGTGGCAGATTCAGTCTCCGCCGCTGACCGAAAATTTCACCGTCATTCCGATCGTCACGCAGGATGTGTACGACTACGAGTGGCTGGAGCGCCAGAAAGAGATTGAGGTGACGCATGTCGGATAGTCACGCGGTGGCAATAGCGGGCCACGCATCGGAATATGAAGAGGGACATGGCGAGCACCCGGCGTACCAGCGGCATCATTTTGTCTCGATGGAGCAACAGAACGAGACGGTGAGCTTTGGGATGTGGCTGTTCCTGCTGACGGAGATCATGTTTTTCGGCGGCCTGTTCACGGCATATCTCATCTACCGAAACTGGTATTTTCCGGCATTTGTGGCGGCTTCGCATACGCTGAACCTTGCCGAGGGGACGATCAATACTTTCGTTCTGATCTCCTCCAGCTTCACCATGGCGATGGGGGTTTGGTGCGCGGAGACCAGGCGCAGCAAGGGCTTGATCTGGTCGCTGATTGGGACGCTCATCCTTGGCGCCGTCTTTCTCGGGATCAAATACGACGAGTATCACGAAAAGTACGAATTGCATCACATTCCGGGCGAAGTGTTCCACTTCAACGCGCAAGGCTTTGTGCATCCGAGCGCTGAAGCCATCAAGTTGGGGGAAAAGCCTCTGGCGCCGGATATGGCGGCGAAGACCGAGGTCTACTTCTCGCTCTATTTTGCGATGACCGGCATGCACGCGCTGCACATGATTATCGGTATGGCGCTGTTGAGCGGGATGTTGTGGAAGGCGTCGCGCGGCGGCTATATGAATGGACACATCGCATTTGTGGAAAACTTTGGGCTGTATTGGCACTTTGTGGATATTGTCTGGATATTCCTGTTTCCGCTGCTGTATCTCATCAGCCGGCACGCGTGAACTGAGGGCTTAGTGGCCAGTGTTTAGATTCTGGATTGGGGATTCGAACAATGACTGAGAAGCATACGGAACGTCTAGTGAGCGCGGAACACCCGGCGCACGAGCAGCATATTGTCAGCCCGGTGACGTATCTGATTATCTTCGGCTGCCTGGTGGTGGGGACGATCGCCACTGTTGGAGCATCGTTTATCGAAATGGGTCCGTGGAATCCGGTGGTCGCGCTGGCGATTGCCTGCGTGAAGGCGACGCTGGTGGTGCTGTTTTTTATGCATATCAAGTACAGCTCGAAACTGATGAAGCTGACGGTTGGGGCGGGAGTGTTCACGTTTCTGATTCTGGTGGGGATGTCGCTTTCCGACTACATCAGCCGGGCATGGGGGCAGTGGTAAGTTCGGAAAGCACGAGGGAGTTGCCGTGGGCCGCCGGGACGCCGGCGGCCCTTTTTCGTCTGCGCAACCGCCAAAGCATTGAGAATTTCCTTAGAAATACCCCCCGATCCTGGTCCTATTTCTGCCTTGTCTTCGCGACATGACCAGCCGCATCGCTCTTCCGGTTGACAGCCTAACGTTGCCGCAGGCGTTGGCGGAGGCTCATGCCGCTTTGCGCGCGGAGCGACTAGAGCAAGCCGAGCGCGGATACCGAGCAATCCTGCGCGTGGATGCGCGGCGGGCGGAGGCGTTGCACGGTTTGGGCCTGGTGGCCATGAAAGCAAACCACAGCGCGGAGGCGGAGCGGCTGATCCGGGCGGCGATCGCCCTCGACCCGGAAGCGGATGTGTACCGGACGAGTCTGGGCAATGTGCTGCTGGCCCGTGGATTGCCGGCGGAGGCTGTGGACGAGTACGAGCGAGCGCTGCAATTGCGGCCGGAGTCTGTCGCGGCGCTGAGCAATCTGGGGGTAACGCTCCTGGGGCTGGGGCGAGCGGAGGATGCGGTGTCGGCGCTCACAAGGGCGGCGGCTCGGCGGCCCGATTGGGCGCAAGTGGCGGACAACCTGGGCAATGCGCTGCAAGCGGCCGGCAGGCCTGCGCAAGCGGTTGGATGGCATCAACGTGCGCTGGTTTTGGCGCCCGCCCATGTGGAGGCGCGGGGGAATCTTGGGTTGGCGCTGGCGGGGATGGGGCGTTGGGCGGAAGCGATGGCGCATTTCGAAGAGGCGCTGCGCACGGCTCCCGAGAATGCGCGCATCCAACTGGCCCGGGCGCAGATGCAACTGTTGCTGGGGAATTTCGAACAGGGGTGGGTCAACTACGAGTGGCGTAAACGCGTGCATGCGGAGCGGCCGCTGGCGGGACGGGAGTGGACGGGCGAGGCGATTGCGGACGGAGAGACGCTGCTGTTGTATGCGGAGCAGGGCTTGGGCGACACGATTCAGTTTGTGCGCTATCTTAAGCAGGCCGCCTCGAGAATTGGCGCCAAAGCACGGCTTATCCTGGAGGTGCAGGAGCCGATGCGGCGTCTGATGCAAGGCATTGCCGAAACGGTCGTTGTCCCCGGTGAGGCGAAGACGGAATGGCACTGTTCCCTGATGAGTTTGCCACTGGTGCTGGGAGCGGGGGAGAACCCGGAGTGCGTACCGTATCTCTGCGCGCCCCGCGAGCCGCCAACGGCTGTGCGGTTGCCGACTTCCACGAGCCGGATGCGAGTTGGGGTGGTCTGGGCGGGCAACCCGAGGCATGTGCGGGACCGGTTCCGTTCGCTTCCTTTTCCGATGTTCGAGCCGTTACTGGGCATGGCTGGAGTAGAACTTCATTCGCTGCAGATTGGCGAGGCGGCTGGGGAGGCGGAGGGGCGGTTGGCCGATTGGTCGTCCTCCATCCACGACATGGCGGATACCGCGGCGATTGTCGAGCAGTTGGACCTGGTGATTGGAGCCGATACGGCTGTGGTGCATTTGGCGGGGGCGCTGGGGAAGCGGGTATGGACAGTGCTGCCGTTCTGGCCCGATTGGCGGTGGGGCCTGGAGCGGGAAGATTGCGCATGGTACCCGACCATGCGACTGTTCCGGCAAGAGAAGGCGGGAGACTGGCCCGGAGTTATGGATCGGGTGCGGTTGGCTCTGCGGGCGGAGCTCTCGCAAGCGAATCCGATATGAAAGCCGAAGCGAGGGAGATTGCCGAATGCCGCTGCCCGGTCTCAGAAGCTAGACCGGGGGTCCCAATCTTTGTCCCTTGTAAAGTATGTGGGGCGGGATGCGGGCTGTTTGGCCTGGTGGATTTTCACAAATCGTGCGAGGAGGCGCGGGGAAAGAGATTGCCGCTGAGCGGCTTTGGGGTGTACTACCGGCGATGCGGGCGGTGCGGGTTTGTGTTTACGGAGGCCTTCGACGGGTGGAGTATGGAGGACTTCCGGCGGTATATCTACAACGCGGATTATGGGCTGGTGGATCCGGATTACGCGGAGACGCGGCCGGTGGGGAACGCGCGGCTAGTTGCGGAAAGCTTTGAAGGATCGCGGGACCGGATACGGATTTTGGACTACGGCGGTGGTTCGGGATTGTTGGCGGAGCAGTTGCGGGAGCGGGGGTTTCGGGCGGAGACGTACGATCCGTTTTCGGAGTTCGATGTCATGCCCGAGGGGCGGTTCGATCTGGTGACTTGCTTTGAGGTGATGGAGCATGTGCCGAGGCCGCGCGAGACGGTGGCGGCGATGGCGGGGTTGCTTCAGGATGCGGGAGCGATATTGTTTTCAACCTTGGTGCAGCCGCCGAACTTTACGCAGGTGGGGCTGGGGTGGTGGTATGCGGCGCCGCGGAACGGGCATATCTCGTTGTACTCGACAGCGGCCTTGGCGCGACTGTTTGGAGAGGTGGGGATGAAGGTGGTTTCGTTCAGCGCGGGAATCCATATGGCCTATAGGCGAGTGCCGGACTTTGCGCGGCACTTGGGGTTGCCGGGGTGAGGCCGAAACAGCAGAATCCCTGGCGGGAATGACCGAACGAAAAGCAAGGGCAACGACTCGATCGCATTTGCAGTATCCGACACTTGACCCAAGACGAAGTCGAGGGTAGGGAACCCGCAGCCTCATTTGCTGGCCGGACTGCCATCCTTCGGCGTGGATTACGAAGCGGTGGCGAGGTGTTTGCGCAGGGGGTGGTGGGTTGGGTCGGCGATTTCTTCCAAGCCGCGGAGCGGGATATGGCGAGCGGGGTGGACGGCGATCATGTTGGGGAAGACGATGTTGGGGTAGATGTTTTGAGGGTTTTGGCGGTGGTTTTGGGGGTTGAAAGCGGGCGTGATGTGCCACCAGAGGCGGTAATCGCGGGCGAGGAGCCAGCGGATAAGGGTATCGGAGAGGTCGATACGGTCGTTTTCGAGGTAGAGGATGGGGCGATGGCGGCTTAGGGTGGACTGCGCGCCTTCGAGCACCTGGAGTTCATGGCCCTCCACGTCGATTTTGATGAGGGCTACGGGTTGGCCGGGGAAATGCGTAGCGGCGAGTTCGTCGAGGGGATGGCAGGGGACGGTCTGTAGGTTGGGGGAAGAAGGCGAGCGGTGGAGCGCGGTTGCTCCGAAGTTGCCGGGCTGGGTGTAGTCGGGCGGCGTGAAGGCGAGGGCGCCTTGCGCCCTGGAGCAGGCGTAGGGGAGGGCGGTGACGTTCATGAGGCCGTTGAGGGCAAGGTTGGCGCAAAGCTGCTGGTAGACGACTTGCTGGGGTTCGAAGGCGAGCATGGGCCGGTTTTGGCCGGCGAGGAACTGGGCGAGGGGGATGGTGTGGACGCCCATGTTGGCGCCGACCTCGACCACCAGCCCGGTGGACGCCTGGGGGTGGGCGAGGATTTGCAGGAGGGTTTCGATTTCGAACTGGCAACACTCGCCGTAGTGGAGGAAGGATTGCCCCATGAAAATGTCATTGCGGTTGACGAGCATGGAGCCGTGGCGGGTGGGCAGGAGCTGGTGGTGCGGTCCGATGGAGACGCCTTGCATGGCCATGCGGGTGCGCACGGGGATGGCCGTTCCGCGCGGGGAATTGTTGGAGGGATTTTAGAGAGGGGTTGGGGGGTGAAGCGGGTGCTTCGCCGCGCTTAGGACGACAAACTTCACGATGATCCGCTATTTCGATGGAGTGGCGCGGTGCTGGTAGAGGACGAGGGTGGGGAATTCTTTGAGGCGGTGGAAGTAGGGGTTGCGGTCGAGCCAGGCGAGGCTGGGCTCTTTGGGCTGGTTGCTGTCGTCGACGATGTAGGCGATGACGATGCCGTTGCCGGAGAGGCGATCGAGGGCGTCATAGAGGGGCGGGCCGCTTTCGGGGAGGACTTCGACTTTGAATTGGGTGTAGTAGGCGTAATCGGGATAGTTCATGTCGCAGTAGAGCGTGGTGGAGGGCGGCACGTTGCGGGTGAGCCAGTCGGCGACGTCCATCTCTTCGGAGCGGGAGTTGTCGAAGAAGCCGTCGTCGAAGCGGTGACGGTCAGGCCAGAAGGTGGCGATGAGGGCGGTGGCGAGTAGAGCTGGGCCAGCGAAGCGGAGAACTCTTTGGCGGCTGACCAAGAGCGTACACAGGCCGATGCCGGCGAGGAGAAAGACGGGCGGGGCAACGGGGAGGATGTAGCGGGGCTCCTTGTGGCTGAGGGAGCTGAAGAAGAGGAAGCAGGCGATGGCCCAGGCCCATAGGTGGGCTTGCCAGAGGCGGCTGTCTCTGCCGAGGAAACCGGACGCGGCGATTAGGCGATTCTCATGGTCTCGCTGGAAGCGGGTTTCCCAGACGAAGCGGGCGAGCCAGAGTGCGAGGCCGGCGAGGGCGATCCAGGAGAAGATGACGCCGGACCACTCGAGGAAGTAGAAGGGGGATTCGCTTTCGCCGGCGAAGTTGTCCCAGCCGCTCTTGAAGGTGTAGAGGAAGCCTCCGTAAGCGATTCGGGACCAGATGAGGTAGGGGGCCATGCCGAGGAGGAAGCCGAGGATGGTGCCGGCGACGGCGCGCGTCCTGCGATGGGCGCAGAAGGCGAGCAGACCGATCATGCCGACGCTGGAGAGCGAGCCGAAGCGCATGAGGACGGCGAGGGCCATGGCGATGCCGGCGAGGCCGAAGCGCGGCCAGGTCTCGCGTTCCATCGCGCGGAGCAGCAGCCAGTAGGCGAGGAGGATGCAGGTGAGGGCGGGGCAGTCGGTGAAGAGACCGAAGCCGGTGGGGTCGGAGAGGAAGCCGGTGCTGGCGTCTGGGAAGACGCCGACGAGGAAGGGGGTGAAGGCGAGCAGGAGCGCGGCGAGGAAGGCGGCGCGTTTGCCGGCGATTTTGCGGCCGGCGAGGTAGAGGAAGAGGGGTTCGAGGGCATTGAGGAAGGCGGTGAGGCACCAGGCGGCGTAGTCGGAGTTCCAGAGCTTGAAGACGGCGGCGAAGAGCAGAGAGAGTAGCGGCGGGCGGCTGTCGATTTCGTTGTAGTTGTCTTTGCCGCAGCAGATGAGGAGGGCGTTTTGGAGGAAGACGTTTTCGTCCCAGGAGTGCATGTGGGTGATGCCCCAGAGGCGGACGAGGAAGGCGGCGAGGACGATCAGGATCAGGAGGGGCCATTCGAGGCGCGTGCGCAGGCGTACAGGGAAAATCGTGGAGGTCATTGGGGTTTCCTGCAGGCGGTTCGAAGTGTGATGCTGAGATTCTCCCGGTGGCTTTCAGATTAACGCATAGCTGAGGAGTTCGCAGGCGACTGGGGGATAAGCATCCGATGGGCTGAGTTTACAGTAGATTCACAATCGTTTCGGAAGGGTTGTGGGGGAGCGATGGAATAATTGTAGGTATGATGATTCGCGATGTTGCTCCGACGCGCCGGGAATTTCTCCGGCAGAGTTTTGTTTTCAGTGCGGCAGCGGCGATGGGGCCTGTTGGGGCGCTTGCGGCGGAGGGGAAGTTGGCGCCGGACCCGCGTGCGGCGCATGCGCTGATGATTGGGGATTGGGGCGACGACAAGCGGCGCGATGCGCAGAGCGCGGTGGCGAGGGCGATGGCGGCGTATACGCGGCAGTACCGGCTGAAGCACGACGCGCTGTTTTTGCTGGGGGATAACTTCTACGGGGAGTTTCCGGGTGGGGTGGATTGCGCGCGGTTCAAGACGGACTTTGAGGAGATGTATCCCAAGGAGGTCTTCGATTGCCCGGCGTATGCGGTGCCTGGGAATCACGATTACGAGGCGCGGCCGGAGCTAAAGCTGACTTCGCAGTTGCAGTATGCGGCGCGTGGCGGCACGCGGTGGACGGAGCCGGCGCAGTGGTATAGCTACAAGTTTCCGCTGAAGAAGCCGGTGGCGACGGTGATTGCGTTGGACAGTAACATGCCGTTCGCGGATGGAAAGCTGGCGCATGGGTATACGTTTGTGATGACCGAGGCGCAGCGGCAGGCGCAGTTAGTGTGGCTGCGGGCGGAGCTGGCCAAGCCGCTGACGACGCCGTTCCGGATTGTGATTGCGCATCATCCGATCTTTTCGAATGGGCCGCATGGGGACCATAAGACTTTGATTGCGGATTGGGAGCCGCTGCTGCGGGAGTATAAAGTCCACTTGTATCTGGCGGGGCATGACCATGATTTACAGCATCTGGAGTTCGAGGGCCATCCTACTTCGTTCTTTCTTTCGGGTGGCGGCGGGGCGGAGTTATACGACGAGCGCGGGGAGGTGAAGGCGCGCGGACCGTTTTTCGATAAGGTGCAGGGGTTCAGTCATCTGGAGGCTACGGAGACGACGCTGACGCTGCGGCATTTGGATACGGCGGGGAATGTGTTGCATGGGTTTCGTAAGTCGGTGGATGGTGGGGTGGTGGTTTTAGGGTAGGTCTATCGTAGGATATCGTCGATTTTTAAAGTTTGCCATCCGTAGGATGGAAAACTAATGGATATGTCTTAGATTTCGATCCCAAGTCGCTAGGTTCGCGAAGGCATGCTTTGGTAGCAAGTGATTGAGGCGGGAAAATAACTCTCGGGCTGGGGCAACAGAGTTGCACCTTTTTCCGGGAGAGGTATAGAGGGATTCGGAGCGCGCATCTCGCGATTCGTTTGCGGCGATTTGGTCCGGGGTAGCGACCACCAGGAAGTCCACTCACTTTTGCTCATTTTGACGGCAATCTTGTGCTGTTTTCCCCGGGTTTTGGGCTCCGGATGGGATGCGTGGGATCGGCATGGCGGGACAATTGTGCTGGGAGTATTATCGTTACAGTCGCCTCGCGGACCGGGGCTGGCGTCGTGAGTTGAGGGAGCGCGGGATCGATGTCTCCAGCCAAGAGATCGCGGGAATTAGCTCGCAGCTTGATCGCACGCGAAGCCGATGCAAGCGCGTCGCCTCTGCGTACTGAAGCTGCGACTGTGCGCGTCTATGAGAGGCTGCGGCGGCAGCTTGGGGCGCCGGTGGGTGTGGACGGTTTTCAGGCGATTGCTTCCCGGGCTTTGGCACTTGCGAAGGCGGAGTCTTCCCAGCTCGGCGCTGTGCAGGTGACGGCGAATGGAGGCTTATCCGGGCTCGACCAGGTGGAATTGGAGGCGGGCGCGGAGGAGGATGGCGAGGCCGGGATACTTCTGATTGCGAAGCTGCTCGGGCTGTTTCTGACCTTTCTGGGCGAGGCGACGACGCTGCGCCTGATTGAAGACTTGCGGCTGCAGGTGGATGGGAAGGTAGAGGCGGCGCCGTCGGAGGGCGGCGAGCCGGACATGGCGAAGGATGCGATCCTCATGGAGGAAGGTTACGAGGACCTTCTGGTGGAAATCGATCGATTGCGTAGCGTAAGCGATCATCTTGAGGGGCTGTCGGCCACCCATTTGGGAATGGAAGATGGGCTGATGAGTGTGGCCGCCAATCTTCGCAGCATTGCCTCGGTGTTGGATGTTTTCACGCTGATCCGCAGCAGGGCGGGAGGGCCGCAGGATGAGTTTCCGAATCTTGACACGAATCGCTACATGAATTGAGTTTGCGCCGTTAGGGGTATCCGCGGCTAGCGGTTGATCGCCCCAGACTAAGGGCGCGATGCTTGTAGGGTAGACTGGCTATTCCGATCTGCTACGTTACAAGTGGTGGGTCGATTATGACGGCTGCTTCAGCAATGCGAGATTTGGCTCATCGTCTCCTGACTCTGGAAGCTGGTTTGGGCAGGCCTTCTGAAGCAACGGAGTCGCGTACAGCGCGCGTCTATGAAAAGTTGCGCATCAGTCTTGTGGAATTTGTGGGATTGGCCGGTTTTCAATCGCTTGCCTCGCGAGCGCTGACGCTGGCTAAGCTGGAAGCGCCTGCTCTTGGCGCGGCGCGAATCGCGTCGGACGGAACTCTCCACGGATTTAGCACTACAGGGCCCCAAGTACAAATGGACCAGGCGCAGGCTTCCGAGGCGGGAGTCGAGGCGGGCATTCAGCTCGTCGCCAGCCTGCTTGGACTGCTTCGGATGTTCCTTGGCGAAGCTTTGACGTTGAGCCTGCTGCGCAATGCGTGGCCGGGCGAAGATTTTGGCGACAGCAATGCGGTAAACGGGAGAAAAGCGTGAGCACCCAAGACAAAGTAAAAATCAACAAACTGCCTACCGGGGTTCCGGGGCTTGACGAGATAGTGGGTGGCGGCCTTCCGGAATTTTCCTTCAACATTATCGCGGGCGCGCCGGGGAGCGGGAAGACGACGCTGGCGCACCAGTTTGTGTTTGCCAACGCTTCGGAGGAGCGCCCGGCGCTCTATTTCACGGTTTTGGGTGAATCGACGATCAAGATGCTGCGCTACCAGCAGCAGTACACGTTTTTCGATCCGGCGAAGCTACCGTCCTCGATCCGGTTTATCAATCTGAGCCAGGTGGTGCTGGAAAAGGATCTGGGCGCGGTTCTGGATCAGATTACGAAGGAAGTGGAGAAGGCGAATCCGGCTGTGGTGGTGGTGGATTCTTTCCGGACGATGGTGCGGAAGCCGGAGAGCGACATGGATCTGCAGTCGTTCATTCAGCGGCTGGCGCTGTTTCTGGCGAGCTGGCAGGCGACGACTTTCCTGATTGGGGAGTATGCGGAGGAGGAGTTGCGCGACAATCCGATCTTTACTGTGGCGGACGGACTTTTCTGGCTGCGGCAGACGGCGGAGCGCAATTCGATTGTGCGCAAGCTGCAGATCATCAAGCTGCGCGGTCAGGATTCGGTGCCGGGTTTGCATACGTTCCGGATTACCGATGCGGGGGTGCAGGCGTTCTCGCGGACGTTTGGGTTGACGGGACACATGAAGAGGCCACCAACCGACCGGCGGCTCTCATTCGGCGTTGCGGAGCTGGATGCGATGCTGGGCGGCGGGGTTCGCGAGGGGGACAGCGTGCTCGTGGCGGGGTCCTCGGGCACGGGAAAATCGGTGCTGGCGACGCAGTTTATCGCGGAGGGGATTCGGCAGGGAGAGCCGGGGATTGTGGCGGTGTTTGAGGAGCGTCCGCAGGCGTATACGGAGCGGGCGGCGAGTCTTGGACTGGATCTGGAGACGCCGCAGCAGGAGGGGAAGCTGAAGATCCTGTATTTGCGTCCGCTGGATCTCTCGGTGGATGAAACGATGCACTCGATTCTGGACGAAGTGCAGAGAATTGGGGCCAAGCGGCTGGTGATCGATTCGCTGGCGGGGTTTGAGATGGCGCTGTCGCCGGGGTTTCGCGCGGACTTTCGGGAGTCGCTTTATCGGATGATCTTCGCGCTGACGGGGATCGGAGTGACGATTCTGAGCACGGTGGAAGTGGATGAGTCGTTTACGGAGTTTCCGTTCAGCACGTACTCGATTTCGTTTCTCACCGACGACATTATCCGGCTGCGGTATGTGTCGATCGATGGACAGTTACGGAAGATCATGGTGGTGATCAAGATGCGCGGGGGGAATCATGCGAAGGATATTCGGGAGTATGAGATTACTTCAACGGGGGTGGTGATTCTGGGCAAGCGGCTGACGAACTTTCAGGGGTTGATCAGCGGAATTCCGGTTCATACGGACCCGAAGGAGGCTACGGAGGAGCCGGCGCTGGATACGGGGAGGGAGCATCGGGGATGAGGGGTTTGATGGCCAGGTAACTGGCCAAGGAGTGCGGGAATGGCGAAGTCTTATTTCGCTCGACCGATAATGTCGGCTGTCCGTTAGGGCTTCCCACTCTCAAGCTGGAGGCGGAGTCAAGGGTGGGGCCAAAGCAAGGGCAAGAGTAGATTCCCTTCTCCGCAAAGGGTGCGTTCGCTCCACTCACGATGACGGACTCTTCTCGATTGTTTGTTAGAAACTACTTTTTCTTTTCCCAGAGTTCTTCGTGGCGGTCGTCGCGGTATTGGATTCCGGTGACCCGGCCCTGGGGGTCGTGTTCGAAGGTAAGTCTTGTCAGGGACCCGGTGGGGTAGAAGAAGGTGTTCGGGGTTTCGGGTTGGATTTCGTTGACATCGCCGGAGGCGTTTTTGAGGAAGAGTTCGTCGCCCTGGCGCTGGATGGTGGCGGCGAGGATGTTCGAGGAGTCGTGATACTCGCCGACGTATGTGTCGAGGAGGGTGGCGGGGAGCTTGATGGCTGCGGGGTGGAGGGGGATGTTGATTTGTTCGGCGAAGGCGGGTAGCTGGGGTTCGGGGTGGGGCGGATTGTCGTGGATGGGCTGGCCCTGGGCGTTGAGGCGGTGTTCGAGGAGCCAGCGGGGGAGTTCGGGTTCATTGTACGCCCGGGTCCAGACGTCGTGGTGGAGGCTCTGGTACTCCCAGTAGCGGATGTGGCCGCTCTCGGCTTTGAAGGCGTCGTACATGAGCTGGGATTGGCGGGGGACGACGGTGGAGTCTTCGGCGCCGTGAAAGAGCCAGATGGGGACGCGTCCGATGCGGCGGGCGTATTCGGCGGGGAGGGTGGCGGCGTCGCGCCAGCGGTCGGGGGCGTAGGACCAGAAGATGCCGCCGGCCATGATGGCGATGGCGGCCCAGCGGTGGGGGTAGTCTTTGGCAAGTTCCCAGGCGCCGTAGCCGCCGAGTGAGATGCCGGTGAGGTAGGTGCGGTCGGGGTCGGCGTGGAACTCTTTGGTTTCCTGGTCGAGGGTGGCGATGGCGAGCTGGAGCATTTCTGGGTCGGTCCAGAAGTGGCGCAGGGGGCACTGGGGCAGGACAACGATGAAGGGCCAGCGCTCGGGGTGGTCGCGGAGCTGCTGGGGCAGGCCGATCTGGGTTTGCCAGAGGCCTTCGCTGCCGCGTTCACCGCGGCCGTGGAGGAAGAGGATGATGGGCGGAAGGGTTTCTGGGCGTTTGCCCTGGGATCTGGTCTCTTCCGGCTCGGGTTTGTGGAAGTCTTCGGGGAGGTAGACCTGGAAGCGGTAGGTGATGCCGTGAAGTTCGATGGTTCGGTTGAGGAAGCCGGTTTCCTGGAAGGGCTTGTTGGGTATGGCGGGCGGATGCTCATGCTGGGGACGCGGGTTTGGGGTTGCGCTGGCGGTGAGGGTGCATCCGAGGAGGATTGCCGTTGGGAGGGCGCGCCGAAGTGACGAGGCGAGGCGGCCCCTGCGGCGGATTGTTGGCATGTTCTTATCCAAACACAGAGTGGTGGGTGGAGGGAAGGATTAAGCGGAGAAATTGGCATGTGCGTGTTGGCGGAACAATGGCTAGACTTGACAGGGCGGATTGGTTTTGCGGGAGGTTGGCTTGGCGGAAGGGGCGGTTTGGACGCGGTGGGACGATTTGCCGGTGGAGCGGATGAATGCGGAGATCGGGCGGCAGTTTGTGGTGGGGACGGGGACGATGCTGGCGCGGATTTTTCTGAAGGCGGGCGGGTTGGTGCCGCGGCACCGGCATTTGAACGAGCAGATTACCTATGTGCTCGAAGGGGCGCTGCGGTTTCGGCTTTGGGAGGATCTGGAGTTTCCGGATGGGCCGGGGCGTGAGGTGGTGGTGCGGGCGGGCGAGGTGCTGTGCATTCCGCCGGATGTGCCGCATGAGGCTTTGGCGCTTGAGGATACTGTCGATCTGGATGTTTTCAATCCTCCGCGGCGGGACTGGATGCAGGGGACGGATGCCTATATG
>Ga0209208_10001841_pt1 | contig 30268 bp, 21 predicted proteins | sample S1TSphfallax_3_FD_187694 | JGI IMG/M metagenome (GOLD analysis project Ga0209208, IMG submission 187694) | Host-associated microbial communities from peat moss isolated from Minnesota, USA - S1T2_Fd - Sphagnum fallax MG (SPAdes) (version 2) | ecosystem: Host-associated > Plants > Peat moss >...
GTTTCCCAAATTTGTGTTTATCACCTTTGCACAATCATGTTCAACATTCATTTGACCTTCTTCATCATTCACTTTTACATTTTGTTTTGTCATCAAATGACAACAAACAAATTATTATAAAAAGTAATTTTCAAATGGAAAAAAATGTACGTGAAAAAAATGGATGACATTTTGTGAAATTGACCTTTTGAACTACATGATTGTATCAAATGTGCAAGTTCACAATAAAATGATCGTTATTCACACATTCAGTTGTTTTTAAATGACTCTTTAAAAGATGGGTTGCCGAATCAAGATGGCATCATAGAACATTTAATTATCACAAACAAAAATTTAAATGATTTAATGAATTGAACACATGAAATGCATTTACTTTCAATACCAAAAATAAAAGTTTTGGACATTAGATTTAAGTGTGTTGAAAAAATTTCATAATTCATAATTTCAAGTTCCAAATAATGTGTATCAAAGTGGTTCAAACATTAATAACATATCAATGAAATTGTTGGATTTGGTAAAATGTACAATTTAAACTAGAATAATAAACTTACAATAAAATAGCGTAAAATAACATAAAATATATTAAAAATATTATATATGGTTTTTTATATGAAAAATACATCCAAATTTTGTAGGCACTACTAAAATATTTAAAATGTAAAAATTTAAAATATGTTTTTACTTTTAAAGGAAATTCACCGAATAATTTATTTTTGCATGCTTGCACCTTGTTATAATAATGCAACTTGGCCCCTTATATTCATGTTTGGACATTGTATTTTGTTTTGGTGTGGGTGATAACCTCACAATGTTTTATGTGCATGATTCATCCACCTTCATCTATTTGCAATTGTTGTCATGTTGTTTTGTTATTTTTTGGATTTATCCAATTTATTGTTTCAAGCCATTTATGACATCATGACATTATCTCGTGCATCCTACAAATAAATTTTCCAAACCTAATTACCTCACCCCTTCCCTTGCCAATATGCATGGATATGAAACTTTTAATTACCTTTACAACTATTTTAAAAATATCCTCTCAAATTTTCCACCTCTTTTATCATTATTGTTACCTTTTTTTCACATACCCATTGAAAATTTCTCTTTTAGAAATAAAGCTAAAAATGATCATAAAATTCAAATGTAAATATTTAACTATTAAAATACATTCCACAATGTTTTTTTATGATTATGAAATTGATATTTACAAATATGATCACTAAATTGATAAACCTCCACCTCGTTTATCATTATTTTTACATCATTCTCACGTGCACTTAAAATTTCCCTTTCAAAGTGAAAATAAATATAAACTTTCATATAAAAAATGATCATAATGTTTTTGAACTTTGAATAACCATTCAAATAAAATTTAAAAGTTAACTTAAACTAAAACTTACCTTTACATTTAAATGATTTTGAATTTTTTTAATGACTAAAGATGAATTCACAATTTTCATTTATCATTAAAAATGATAATGTTTTCATCTCTATACAACTATTTTTCCTTAAAATTTTTAGTAACACTAATATTCAAATATAGAATTTTTGAATTGATAGTATATAACTTTGGATCAATCCATAGCTTTTTCCCCAACACATGGTTCTAATATGTCACACATTACCCTTTTGATCTATTATCATTGTCATTTTGTCCATTTTTTAAATTTTAATTTTGAAATAAGCTTTGAATTGAATTTCACAAATTTTCCTTGGCTAAGTGGAATTTGTTTGAAGTGGGAATTTGAATTTGAATTTAATATTAACTTAATAAAAAATTGAACATTCTATAAATCATATTCTTAACAACTAAATTCTTAAACAAATGGGCTTTTCAAGCTTGTGGTGCTAAACCCATTCATAAGTGGTAGCTTACAACTTTAGTCCACATGGAATATCTTAAAGCAATGAGGCCAAATTCACTTGGTTGTAAGGTTATATTATATAAATATAAAAATATGTGATTAAATTTAATTCACATATAGTTTATTAATTAAAACTGGAAATTTTATTGAAATGAAATATATTCAAATTTAAATATATAATACATTTTTAAAAAAATTATTTAACATAGACTTTCATTCTTTGTGCCCTTTGCTTGCCCAATGCCTTTTGCCCACTTCTATTTACCTTGTGCCTAAATTCCTTTCTCATATGCCTTTTTCAAACAATGTTATGAAAAAAAGGTAAAAATGATTGGAAAGGAAAATTGCAAAAAGTATATGAGTTTTCATATCCATGAAAGGAAGGAGTAAGGTGGTTATGGCTAATAATTATTATTAAAAAAAATAACGATCGTTTTCAATAACATAATACATAGACAACTTGAAGCTATAAACTTTGGATAAATCCAAATAACACATATTAAAGCATATTTTGAAATGAAATTATTTGGAAATTAAATTGATGAGTTCAAGAACCCAAAATTATGGTTATATTCCTTTTTTGGGCTAAATGTGATAACTAAATATGGATTTTATACTAATGCCTAATCTCCAACAATGATAGTGAATGGGTTAATATTATTCGTGTTTTCCTTGAATAACTTTATGTGGGAATTTGACGTGATAGTAGGTGAAGTTCAACATGAGGTTTAATTATGATTGGTATATGATTACAAACTAGTAATTGTTAATGAAACTAACAACCATTACAAATGTGTCATGTCCATTGCAAGACATCTAAAAATAAAAAGAAGTTGGACATGTAGCACATGAAACAAAGAAAACATAAGATGAATTTTTCCTTGGTTTTTTCCATAATATTGAGTGGCACATTTGTTGCTAGTCAATGTACACAACTTGAAAACATTATCTTAAGACCATGTGGCTCAACCATAATTATCAACATAACACGATGGACAATAACCCTTCAAGCAATGTGTCAAAACCACATCCAAAACCACATGTTGTGCATGGTCATCTTTCTTCTAAGGTTGTTGATTGCCAAAAAACTCAATGATCATAGGAAGTAAATGAAATTGCATTTTTTGGTTGTATTTATTTGATCTTCATCTTCTTGAATTCTTTACACCAAAAAAACTCCCACCTCATACATATTTTCAAATGTTCATAAATGATGTGTTTTTCAAAAAACTTATACCATGATCTTTGTTGTAGCCACAAGGCCCTTATGCTTCCCATGGGGACCATGGGGAACATTTTTAGCATCAAAATTCGCTAGATTGGAATGGTAGACAACATATCGCATGATTTTGAAATTTAAAATTTTGATTATTGCATCATCATTGACAAAAAAAAACTTTCAAATAATTTGTTGTATGAACACAATGATATGATTTGTCCCAATTGGCAAAAATTTGTGGACTAAGAAGTCCCCAAGATGCATCTCCTTCAAGACGGGATGTTTCTTGTGATCTAATAATGTTGTAAGCTTGAGACACAAAATCAACATGTATTCTTCACTATCACTAGATGTTAATATCATAGGTTGAACAACACTTGCAAATGCCATTTGTAACCATAATGTTCGGATTAATATGAATGTAACCTAATCATTGATGGGATATTTGTATGCAAATAACATAATCTTTGTGTGTGAATTTTTTTGAGATTTTTAATGGTTGGATATAATACTTTGTTTTTTTTTTTCCTTTGGAGTTTTTTTTGGTTTTTGAAACTCCAAAGCTTTGTGAAAAATATTATGTGTTTTGTTTTATTTAATTGAAGATTGTCATGTTAGCTTTTTGTCTTGTGAATTTGTATGTAAGTTTATATGTTTAGCTTTTGGGCTTGGATTCCCACAAGGTGTTGGTGAGTAATATTTGGAAGCAAAATTTTATATTGATCTGTTGTGTTAAACAACTACCTACTTAGATACGTTAATGCACAACAATAATTCCTGTGAGATGCATGCATGCAAATTATAGAATAATTAGAAGGTTCCCAACACTAACAAGAGATGAGAACATGGTGAGGGATTGGAAATCACAAAAGATCCCAACATGAACATGTAGTAGCATAGTTATGACATTCTTGGTGTGAGAATGTTATGGAAGCCCAAAGAAGCAAGAATTTTAACGAATTTTATAGATCAACCAGTGTAATTTGGTAAACATTCGCAGGTGAAGAATGTTTTGACAAGGTGCTAAAGGAAGAATTTAAAAAAAAATTAATGTGCAAAATGAAGAATGTCATCATTAGGTGTAGTAGTAACAAAAATAATCAAAGATGGTCAAAGAATAAACTTTGAATCATAATGACAAATGTCATGGAGAATTTTGATTCATTGCAAAAACAAGAATAAACAACAAGGAGAAAATGGTGAACAAGTTTTAAATCAAAAATCCAAACCAAGATAAACAACATTAATACAAAAGTGGGGTGTAGTTCAATAGCCTAAATCACTATGGGACCCTTTAAAGTGAAATAAATTCATTGCACTTTAATGATTTCACCTTGATTAAAGTTATTTCATTATAATATCATATGTAAACATCTTGTTTCATTACTAGTTGAAACAATTTATTATTATGATTTAATGTGGTAATATAGGTTTTTTATTTTTATGTTGTTGTTTTAAATATCCTATGTTATTTTATAATATAGCCTATATTATTTTAGGTTACCTTAGTTATTTAAAATTAAATTATTCAACTAACCTTAAGTTATCCTTAGGTTATTTTATTTTAAGTTAATATATGTTATTTCAAGTTGTATTTTAGGTTATTCAAAGTCATTATACTTTATGTTATTATAAATTATTTTATTATAAATATAACAATTTAAAATAATATAAAGTAAATTATAATGACCAAAGGTAAAAAAAATAAAATAACATATAATAAAATAAGCATCAATAGCCATTAATAAGATAACAACAAATGACCTACAATAGAATAATTAACAATAGTCAAATATAATAACCACCAATAAACAAAAAAAAATTACGGTAATTTAACCACCAATAGTCATTAATAAAATAACCACCAATAGCCACTAATATAATAACCATTAATAACCACCAATAGCTTATGATAATGTAGAATAAAATAACCACCAATACTTAACAATAAAATATCCACCAATAACCATTAATAAAATAACTTCACCAATAGCCATTATTATCCTATGGTAATTTAACCTAAAATAATTACCAATAGCCATCAATAGAATAACTATTAATAACCATTAAAAGGATAGTCACAAATAGTCATTAATAAAATAACTACTAATAGCCACCAATAAAATAACCATCAATAGCCATCGATAGCCATTAATAAAATAGCCACCAATAACCACCAATAAAATAACCACTAATAGCGATCAATAGTCACCAATAATCACCAATAGAATAGCCACAAATAGCCTATGGTAATATAACCTATAATAACCAATAATAACATAAGGTGACATAACATTCAATAGCCAAAAAAATCAACAATACCCTAACATAATAAAAAATAACTTAGATGAAATAACTTAGAATAGCTAAAAGTAACTTTTAATAACTGCAAATAACCTAAAATGAAATAATTGACAATAATAAAACATAACCTAAGGTGAAATAATTTTAAATAATTAAAAATAGCCCTGGAATAATTGAAAGTAATTAGCATAAGTAATATTATTATATTAGCAAAAATCTTATCCATTTATTAAACATTTTTTCTTTCAAAAAAATGGTCATTGAAATGTTATTGAATAATGATATTCAAAAAAGAAATTGTTCACATGATTTTACATTTATAAAAGGAGATAAATGTAATTATGTACATTATTGAAAAAAAAAATTTAATCATTTCATTTTGACAAAATCTTAATAAGATATGAATTTTCAAAATTTATGTTTTTGTAATGTTTAAAATGAAATATTTAATAAATAGAATGCAATGTATCATGTTATCACAATAAATATGGTGGCTTGATGGTAGGGGTGTTTACCTTCATTTGAAATGTCAAGGGATCAAACTTTACAAATGGTGTTTTTGGTCAATAGTAGTAAATTAATTGAATATTTTCATATGTAGTTATGTAAAATAGGTGCCTACTTAGGTTATTTACATGGCCTATATACCTAGGCTAGGTTTTTAGCTTAGCATAGGTTGTGACACATGTTAATAATTCATAGGTTGAAAATCATGAAATTATCAATAATATTATATATTTAATTAAATATTAAATAATTTAAATTTAATTGATTTCCATGCCACTTAGTTAACTAACTAGCAAATGAAGTGGCTTGGTAAATTTATATTTCACTTGAAAATATTTTTGTTTCATAAAGTATACTGGACCAATTCATTATTCATAGTAATTAATCCCCATTCATTAGGGGGTTGATGAGTTTCATTGTGGTAAAATGTCCAAATGCACTCAAAATCTAATGAAACTTAAAGTAAACTAGGACGCATTTTGGTGTAGTACAATAACTGTAAGAAAACATACCTTGAATTGTAAAGACAATGTTATAGAAATATGAATTATAAACAACAAACATGAGAAGTGACAATGCTAACAAAAAAACAAACACGTTGCAAAATCTCGAATTCATAATGATGTTGTTGTGGAAATTTACCACAAACAAAAGAAACAATAACATTAGTAAGAAACAACATTGAAATTCATTGCAAACATGAAAAATATCAATTTAATTTACAAGAAACAAATCGTGGGAAAGTTTTGAAACACAAAAAAACTATTACACAAGATCACAACATAAAAAATAAACAAGGATAACGGTGAGAATACCAAGAAATCATTGCATGGACTATTGTTTGTTTAGGGTTTAGGGTTTTAAGGTCAACAACACTGACGTGAACATGATCAATATTTCCAAATTGTGAAGAAGCCAACACAAACAAAAAGAAGGATGAAAGAGCTTATTTGAAGTAAAGGAAAATAATGTTATAAAATTGAAATCAAGAAGATTATTTTTTTAATGTGAAGGAAAAGTAAAATTTAGTTGAAAATTACAAATTCAAAGGAGATAAAAAAGTTTTTAAAATTAATTGGAACAAGCTTGGAATGGTAAAAAAACAAAACCCTAAGCCTAAAAAGTAAGGAATTACATTGGGGGGAAAAAATGGATTGATTGGTGCCAAGTTAATTCATTGGCACAATTGTCTAATTCCCATATTTAAGTTGGAAGGCATATTTCAAGGCAGTTATTTTCATTTGATTCTATTAAAAATGTTATCTACAAACACAAAAAAAGTTAACTTGAAAAGGTTTTTTCAAGTTTGAGAATTGAAATATTATTATTTTTGGGAGAAGGAAAAAAAATTCCAAACATTGGGTAGTTCGAATACTTCAATCATCATTGGGGTTCCAAAAAGGAATGTCTATTTTTTGGAAAAATCCAAAAGACAACTTTGGGTCTTATTTGATTTGCATCATTATAATTGTAATGAATTGTTGTATGCCAATAAATAAAATGATGTCATCTTAAATTAATGAAAATATTAAAGGATAGTTTGGACATGAGTAGACCCATCCTTGGGTGGTACCACTAAGAATGTCACACTTTCATTTTACTTGACCCATTCAACTTTTTAAAAATAATAAGAAACCTTTAAATAAAGATTTATTTTTTTTTAAATTAATAAATTTGTTAACTTCTATAGATCTTGAAATTTTAACGATATAAAAAATATTTTGTATTTTGATGTTCCCAATCATTGCATATAGAAAAAATTCAGGAATGTAATGTTATTTCCTTTCCTTGCACTTTTTGGTCACAAAAACATGTTTAAAAAATGTTTGGGGATTTTTTTTAGGAAATAATTATCTAAGGTACATTTGGAGGTATTTTATTTGATTTTTAAATAGGTAATTAATTGAGTAGGTATGACTTAGTTATGAATTTCCAAAGTTCAATCGTGTAATTCTTGAAAAGGTCATGATAGTTAGGAATAAAAATTTGTAATAAGTTCCATTCTTTAAATTCCAATAAACAGTCAAGACCATATTTTAAGCATGCAATTGATAAATATGAAAAAAATGTAATCTATTGTTGTGAATTTTTTATAAAAAGGTTCAAAAATGTTATTTTGTTAATTTTAGATCCTTAACCATTATATGATTTGATTCCTAGTGGTACCACCCAAGGATGGGTTTGCCCTTTTTTTTCAATTGCATATTTTTATTTATAATAAATAAATAAAATGTATTGCGCAATGCAATTGAAGTCAAGTTTCTTTTATGGAAAGTTAGTGTTTATATCTATGTTTATCCATGTTCATTGGATGCATTCGATTATTGTTTAAATGATATGAAAATTTTGAAACAATAAAATTCAATCATCAAATGTACTTGGGAAGAGGATTTTAAAAAAATATCCAGTTAATTGTACTCATTAGGCTTAAAATTTGTAACTCAAAGTGTAAATCGCATGTGCAAGAAATAAACATGTTAAAAGACATGTGAAATTGTCCGTTGAAGTTTTTTTTGAAACCTTAACCATGAATGAGCCTAGCCTTTTGATTCTCCTAATTGTATGGTTCATTTATTGCACATGTGGCAAGTCCACATAACAAAATGGATGTGAAATCAATGACTTCATGAGTTGGCAATGTGAATCAAACAAAGTAGATTTGATGATTTGAAATGGATGTTGACATGATGAACAAATGATGTTGGTTCGGTTGGGAGCATGGAACAATCCAACCTTACAAGTTGTAACATTTAAGGATATGGAGAAAGACAATTTACTGGCTCATGGTGAAGAAAATAGAAATCTTCACCAATCACAATAGAGAAGAAAGAGAAAGCACGTAACGGAGAGAATAAATAGATAAATAAATAAATAAATAAAGTTTTCTAGATTAACTTAATATTGATATGATCCAACCGCTAATAATGATTGGAAAAATAGGATTAAGCAACCAGAGGTAGACAAGGAAAGAACCCTAGGTATCCCTTTTGCCATCCAATTCCAAAAATAGTGAGTTGTTATCATTGAATGTTAAAAGCAACTCGACCATATGGGTAACCATCCACGAGATGATTTAGCTAGATTTGGTTATATGATAGGCAAGAATCAAGATAGTAAATGCCTTTTCGTAATCTAGACAAAACATAACAACAACAACAACGATACAAGCAAACACAAGAGAAGTTAAGAATCAGAAATGTAGTGATAAATGATTTGAAAAGGTAACCAATCCATTAAAATGTTTTGTTAGGAAATTTTTATTTGGCATTACTTATTTTGGGTTCTATAGGATTGGGGACAAAGAATGAAGATTTGTGATCTTTTGGTATTTAGGTGTATAGGTTGTGTTGAACTTAGTAAAATAGTGTTAATGGTGTCCAAAACCATGGTGAAATTAAGGTTTGTTGTTGGCATAATGCCATAGTTAGGAACCCTTAAGTGATTTTTTATCTGTTTCCATTTTATTAGTTTTGTGTGGTTGGCTCTTTAGATTTAAAATTGTTTGACAATAGGTAGTTTCTAGAAAGCGGGGCATGTGTTCCTAATAAACCTCTTTCCTCATGGGCACCAAATGTCCCATGTCCCCTAATTGATCATGGGACCCATGATGAACCTTGTATTCCCCATCGCCCATTTGCCCTTTCATGCACCACCATAGACTTATTCACCACCCCATTTCCTATGCAAACCACAAACCACCCATTCACTCCCTTTACTATTCTAACAAACCATGGGTCGATGCACAATTGAGTGTTTCATTATTGTGACAGAATGATTTTTTTTCATAGGTACCCTTTATTCAAATGCATATGGTGATTAGTATATCCTTATATTTACTAATTGGGACGTGGATTTAAACTAGCAATTTCAATATGAAGAAAATTGTGTGGTTATTTATTGATTAAAAAAATCATTTGTTAATAATAATGGACTTTTGAAGTTGAAAAATATGAATCAATCATTTGACTAGACCATCACAAAACGATTTTTTTTATATTCATTCACATTCCAAATTTGTTATTAGGACTCAATATATGATGTAATACAAGATGATAATTCACACGAGGAATCTTTTATTTGAAAGCTTGAACTATTTAATAATTAAGGACTTTTGAATGGTTATGTGAGTTACAATTTTTTTTGTTTTTTAATTCTTTTGTTCCAAAAAATATGTTTTTGAAAGTTTTTGATGCGGCAATATTTTTAAAATTTTTTTGGGTTTTCCTTTTAGGACCTCCAAATTCAAAAATGACATTAGCTACATTGAATACAAGTTTTCACATAGATTTGGGAAGGTTTGTAGGTGATTGAACATGTATTATTCAAAGATTAGAATAATAAAATTTTAAGAAGTAAAAACCATGTCCATTTGAATCATTTTAAAGAATTTTATATGGACTTATAGGGAGTGCAATTTCTACCAATATTGAAACATTCAATTGTGCATTCACCCCCATGCACCACCTACTAATTCCCCCTACCAACTTCCAGTCTTTCATGCAAATGAAGGATCCCAACTCTACATTTTTCCAAACCCTTTTGATAATGCACATGTAAAACAAATTCCCCCTTTCCACTTTATCATTCGTGATGAAACCCCCCAGCTTACCTCCATTTCCCCAACATGCTCGCAACCTCCACCTAAAGCTTTTTGCCCCACTTAGAAATGTCAATTTACCATTTGAAGGTTAGCCCATCATTGGAATTCCTATCAAACATTTGATTCATCTAATCCAAATTCTTGTGACCATTTCAAATCAATACTCTCCATTCACTACAATAAAAGGTGTCCATGTATGCCAAGTGATTTCACTAGATTTTGAATGAATTCATTAGTTTTAATAAACATAGATTAGTTGGAAAGTAATGAATTCACTAGTTTAATGAATAGGGATTAATGAATTGCACCCACATTTTGTAGTAGTGTTTGTTCCCACCTTGCATGCATTAATTTGGGTTTGGGTCTTAACATTGGATGTCCTTGAATCCTTTTATTTAGGATTTCATCATTCTTGATTATAAAATTGCATCCTATTGCTCTACAACGTGATGTCCAAGTGGTGTTTCATTTTCCATTGGATAAACTAGCACATGATTTTTATGATGTGGTATTTTTGGCATTTGTTCATCTTGTTACTCCAATGGTGTTTTATTTTTTCCCCTCATGGCGAAGCAACAGGGTGTAAAGAAACGCAAATTCAACTCAAATGTTTTATAGCAGTCAAATGAAAAAACTTGCATGATGAATTTTTTTTATGGGCCTAAGTTTTGGCAACAAGTATAAACTCAATGCTTCCTCCTTAACATGATGTTTTAGTTCATAAACACATTTTTCATAATTTAATTCTTAGATGTGTAGGGAATATTTTTGTGCAACTTGTGATTTGGCACAATTACATATTGAATAAAATGAGTTTTTCCCACTTTTCCCAAAAGACTACAAATCAAACCAAGACTTTGAGGTTTTGTTCAGATCTTTCAAGTTGGCATTCCAACACATGCCTCATTTATATGCAAATGGTCATTTTGGGATGGTCTTTGAACATTTTTGGAATTATCTTCACCTAGAAGATTCCATGAATTGATTTCCACAATTGTTTCAATTTTATTCTCATATTGCAATAAGACACATGTCCTTGGAATGGCCCACTTCCTAACCATGACCAAACCTTCAATTGAAATCCATCCCATCACTATGGGGAAAATGTTGTATCGATTCACATTTATGCCTTCAATTTTTCAATGCCTAAGTTGCAACACATTTCTCCTCACCAATTTGGAATTATAATTGTGGACAGATGTGAATCAGTAATCCACAACATCAAGTGCACCTTGAACCTTCATCTTAATTAGGTTGTTTTTCAACTATACGTGGCGAATGCTTTCAATTTAATGTTTTGATCAAAAGTGGTCATATTTCAAAAACTTTATGTAGTAGTTGGGGACCTCATATAATTTATCCCTTTTGTTCACACATTCTATGCATTTGAATTTCATGTGTTTTACATTCACCATAATTGTGAAAACAATGTTACGATCATCCCGTCTACCATGGAAGTCATTAAGGTAATCCCTTGGGAAGGGCATTATTCACTTTAGCCCATTTGAAGGCTTTATGTTCTATAGGTAACCACTTCCCCTTTTATCTATTTCCATTTATTACAAATGACATTCACATCATAGTCCTCTTTTCAATTGTATCATTTGCATATGAACGTTTCCACACCAAACTCCAAAAATGTGTAACATGGTCCATTTTTGGCCTATCACTTAACTTTGACACCTCATAAGAAGGAATTAGAATCTTAGGGGTTCCATTGGGCATTACATCATTAAGTTCATCAAAGATGTTATGCTAGAAGATGTTTACCATGTGGATTTTCTCTTTAAAATGGGTGATGTTTAAATATCATTTGGAATTATAATTCATTGTTTTGTGTAATGGTCATCATATATTTTAGGATGGACACCTACCTTTTCCATTTTCATAGAATCCTTTGTTTCCTTTGATTTTTCTTTTCTTTTAAGTGTTTGGGTGCCTTTTGGTTATAATATCCTTTGATAGCCCATAAAGACTTTTAACTAGTAAACAAGCCTCTTTCCCAATAACTTTTGATGGCATTGAGTTCAAACTTATAACCACTATCACCCTAACAACCTATTTAGGGAGTTAGGCCTTTGTAACTTCAATCATAGTTGTTAGGTTTGTGGTCAATCAACGTCCTTTCCTTCTTGAAGTCTTCACATGAGTTGACAACAATACTTTCCAGTTTTAGCAACACCTCAAGGCAACATGTGATCTTTTATTCCTCCCAACTATCGGTTGTATTTTTCTTTTTGAACAATTCATCGAATACCAAATGGTTCAACTTCAAGATTCCATTTGGGAATGTTTACACCATCATACTATTTCCAACATGCTCGTTGACAAGATATATGAAGCCCATCGTGCTTGAAATTTATCATGTTTTGACCCTAGAGCAGGTATTTATGTTAAGGGGGTAGGATGATTATGTGATTTGGATGAACATGGCATTTAGGACAAGGACTACTCATGGAACATTGTTAGTTTTGAATTTTGAATTTTTGTTGGTTTTGAATCATGATGATGTGATTTGGACTGCCCAAAGATGCAATATCTAAGAAAGAAGAAGAGAATTATTACACACAATTTGGAGAAGAGTGAGAGGAATTGTAGGTACTTTGTAGTAAAAAAACCAGCGTTTTTGTTTTGATATACCACATATTTCATTTGTTGTTTTGATTTCGTTTCAACAAAACATGGGATTTTGCTAGAATATTGGAATAATGTTCTCAATAATACATAGAAGCATAAACTTCTACAATTAATTCTATGTTCATATTGTTGTGTGAATTTTTTGTAGTATGAAAATATGATGAAATGAATCATAATCTTGTTTTTGGAGTTTTTACAATGTATTATGAAATGTAGATTCTGGTTATATGAAATAACATGAATTTGGTGTTTTAGTGAATGGAAATGGTAAGTGTGCTGAAAATCAAGGCAAAAATAATAAATGTATGCATGTGAAATGCAAATATGTGTTATAGTAGTGTGGAATAATTTTATAGGAATTAAATTTCACTTCTACCATTTAGCGACCATCTTATGGGGGAATTCATTTGTTTTTTCTTTCATTAACAATAAGGTTTTCTATAAAAAAAATTTATTGTACTATAAAGGAGAGTATTCAGATGAATGGTTTTGTTTTTCAAGTCAAAACTAAAAGGGGTATGTTAAATGTATTAGAGGTCTAAGCAATTGATGTTGTATGGGATGCAAAATGATCTATAGATTCTAAAGATGAAGAATTGTGAAACAAAATGAATCGAATGGTGACCTAAAATTTATAGCAACAATTGGACTTAAAGAGAAATCGTCAAGTCATTGGAAGACAAACAAAAAATAATCTTGAAAATGGAAAGGAGTATGTCGGGCTTACAAAAACCCCATATTGGACTTTAATGTTGGACAAATGAGTTCTGAGAATAGAAGAAAGACTAACAAGGCACATGTCATTTTTACCACAAGAGGTGGTATGGCATGAAGTATGAATTAAGGGTCTTCAAATAAGGCACAATTATAGACGATGATATCCATGAAGAGAAATGCAATCGACTACTCACCCAAATGAGTGGGTGTAGTATATTTTTCAATCGCACTCTATGGTTCAAAGTTGAATATATTAAAATGAAGTAAGGACTTCTGTAGTACCTAATCAACTGCAAGAAATCTCAAGTCCAAAGTTGGTGACTAGCCAAGGAAGGGGATGTTATAGGATGTATACAACCTAGGTTTGTGTATCAGTCTGCATTTCCAAATTACTATGAACTAGTGGAAGATTGGGAGGTGGAAGAAAACACCAATATCAATGTGGTTAAAAAAACTAAGGAAAATTACCCACGATCATCTGAGTATGCAGAGGCAATGGTGAATGTGTGGGATGAAGTACCATAATCATACTCACATAAAGGGAATATAAAGTTAGAACAAACAAGGTGTACAATTGAAAAATGAGATCATGAATTTGTAGATTCGAAGATAGTTAGATTACTTTCAAGGGTTTGTGACGCGCTCCCAAGTCCCAAGTTAGGCCCAAGATGGGCCTTGGTTTCTAAAACAGCAGAATTGTGGGAACTTGAGGGCACGTTCCCAGCTCTCAACATTAAAAGGGGTAGAGGGGCGTGCTGAAGCTCCGGGATGGGACTAGGAAGAGGACAAACTTTATTTACTCACTCAAACCTGCATCAAACCAACCAACAAGTTGGTTAGTTCGCATTTTAGAGCACCCTTAGTTGTAAGACAAACCATGGGCAACTCTGGACTCACAAGATTCATAAAACTCACCATGGCCCGGACTCGAGGGAAGCCACCACCTTCCCCCATATAGTATTCTTTTCGTTACTCCACGACACCCACATTCGAATGGCTTTTAGTCCCGGGACTCCAAAGGAGGAGTACCAAAACTGTCCCGGTGTGGACTCCCAAGACTTTGTGAGTTCATAACTTTTTGCTCAAACCTCGGATTGGGATGAGGTCTAAAGCAAACTTGTAGCTCTCGTTGAGAGCTTTCCAATGGTGTGTCGCACTTCATCTGCAACCACCGGGGTCGGGTAGATTCCTGACTTTTAGTGGTCGGGAGTCAAATTGGCAATTTGACTCCCAACCTTTCTTTTTGCCCTAACTTGTGCTGAAGATGTCCAAATGGCTCATGCAAGGCCATTTTCGACATCTACACTTCAATAGCTTTCCAATGACATGAAGAACGCTTCAAGGCGAGGTGTTTTGACCCCTAAAATCGAACTCTAAAGTTTTGGGAGTCCTGGAGGACCCCCAAGTCCCCATTTCGGGAGTGTGTGTCATCCTCACACTCTTCCAAAAGTGGGGTTGCAACAATTTGTGCATTCTGTGAAGAAGGACATGTAATCATGGATTGTCCTTTTGTGCCTTTTCACATCAAATAAAATATTGTTAGACATGTGGAGTTACAGAATGTGGCAAGAGCATTATTAGATCAACCATAGGAACATGAACCATGAATTATTATAGTCCATAACAAATTGAGAAGCATGGAGTTGGGAAGCCAATTGGGACCATAGAGTTGACATATTTGTCCCTCTATTTAGATCAAGAATAGAGAACCATAAGTGTATTCACATCCACATTCTACACCACAAAGGATACCAATGGGTAACCACAAAATGGATCATTGACCTTGAGTCAACACAACTTCACCAATAATGTTAGAAGCAATAGTTGTTGAAACTCAAAAACAACCTACTAGAATAGGAGTTATCCAATCACTTGATGCGGGTATAACAACCACAAGAATGAAAATGGTTGTTACACTTAACATGGATGTAATTAGAGGAGAGTATTAATTGGATCTACAAGCAAATTGGGTAATGGATTGGGTGGAGTCTTGGCAACAAGGAATATAAGTCAAAGTTTGGCACTACTAACGATAACTATTGAAGTTGTTGGGACACCTTAGATGGTGTTACCAATTCAATAATGACTATTCATGTGAACATGACTATAAATCGACCATTGATGAGCTCAATGGCTGTTTGAGGGAACAAAAGTGTAGATGTAACAAATTCAAGAGGTAAATATTAATAACCATCTATTATAACTGCACAAATTCTTGATTGTAGAGATGGAAATTATGTTAGGCCAAACAAAGTAGCTATTAAGTATCCTAACTTTTAAAAAAATGTTGATCCAAATGTTCATGTCAAAGTGTTCAATTTTGCAGTAAAAACAAATGTAAAAACTTCTAAAGAGTATATCATCAATGCGTTTAATTATATGTTAAGAAATACAACATCAAAATGGTGTCATAATTACATTTTAAAAATTTGATTGTACTTTTGCAAAGCTTACATAGGCATTTTACAAATGTCATCGAAAGACTCATAATGACAAACAAACATACATGGAGCTAAAGAATATGAAACAAGAGGAAATTGAGAGGGTGGAGGTTTATTATGGGCAGATTCAAAAATTGGTTCATGGTTTACAAGTACCAACCACAAACAATTTTTTAATTCCTATGTTTAGAATGGGTTTGTAATCATACCTTAGAATTACAACTACAAAAATGAAACAATCAACACAACAACAACATAAGGAAGCTTTGGGTAATCGGGTGAAATCATTAACTAAGGAAAAGAAAGAGAAGGAAAATGTTCAAGCATATTTGGAATTGGTAAACCAAAAAAATATAATTCTATTACAATTTGAAGAGATTAGAAAAAAACAACAAAGGCAAGGAAAAATAAGTTGTTGGAGGAACATAAGGAGTATCAGAAGAATCTACAACACCTACAAGCATAGTTGAAGATGGCATAAAAACAAAAGAAGAATCTGGACCCAACTAGTGTCAAGAAAATATTAGAGGATTATGAACAAATGTTGCAATATTATACCTTAACGAGGACAAAGAACAAGATGAAAAATTCTGAAGTAGAATATGAAGAATGGTGGGAGGTTGCATAGAAATATTTTACAAAGGAATTAGAGAAGAATTTCGTTTAACATAAAGTTGATGAAATAATTATGGGGTACAAGTTGGAAGCTTATCAAAAGAATTTTCCAAATTTTATTTCTGGCAGTTTAATAAATATAAAAATATCATGCTAGGATGAGGAGAATGAAACAAGGCCCAGTGGAACAATTCAAGAAAAAAAAGTGTAGACTAAAGAACCATAAGACCTCATAAGTGGAGTAGCTCAAAAGGAGGAAATATAGATAGAAAGACCATAAGACCTTAGAAAAGGGGGTCATGGATAGAAAAAACCACAAATAATTAAAGAACAAAAATAGGTGGAAACTATTCCAACAATAGAAGAAGAGTTATATAAGATACAACCTCTAGAAATAGAACCATAGATCGAGTTAGCGGAGGAGGAGGTCAGAATTATAGAGACGAAAATACATGTTGGATCTAGAAAGCCAAAAATGGGTACAAAACCATTGGGTGCTATACATGTTGAGATTATAGAGGTTATCGTATAAGAAATAGATGTTTAGAAGGATAGGAAATACTCTAATTTCATTATCTGATTTTGGGGACAAAATCCAAAGTATAGAGGGGGTAATGTTAAGGGGGTAGGATGATTACATGATTTGAATGAACATGGCATTTAATAGGGTTTACTCATGGAACATTGTTAGTTTGAATTTTGAATTCTTGTTGATTTTGAATCATGATGATGTGACTTGGGATTGCTTAAAGAAAGAATATATGGAAAAGAGGAAGGGAATTCCTAAACACACAATTTGGAGAAGAGTGAGAGGAGCTATACGTATTTTGTAGTAAAAAAACCACCAATTCTGTTTTGATATACCATAGATTTTATTTGTTGTTTTGATTTCATTTCAATAAAACATGGGATTTTGTAATAATTTTATATTCATGTTTTCAATAATATAGATAAACATAAACTTCTACAGTGAATTATATGTTCATATCATTTTGTGAATTTTCTATGGTATCAAAATATAATGAAATGAATTATAATATTGTTTCTAGGGTTTTTTACAATATATTCTAAAGCGTAGATTCTAATTATATGAAATAAACATGAATATGGTGTTTTAATGAATGGCAATGTTGAGTGTGTTGAAAATCAAAACAAAAATAATAAATGTATGCATGTGAAGTGTAAATATGTGTTATAATAGTGTGGAATAATTTTATAAGAATTAAATGTCACTTCTACCAATTTAGCATATAATTCGATGATTATTCCCAACCTTTCAATTATTTTCCCTAATTTTCTCCACATCACTTTGGTCTACCACATCCTTCAATTGCAAGTGTCCTTCAATGCGTGTGCACACATCCCATCAACCCTATGAGTATTCACCTTTTACGTTTGCACTCATGGCAATAAACGCATAGGAACACATGATGCAATTTGTGATACTTTTGACGCCATTGTGCGAGATGCTAGCTTTCGCGTGGGACAAGAACAATTACATGCGCTTCCTTCAACCACATTCAACTCCTCACATCAACGAGTTGACATTGTGCTTACCAAAGATGGCATTTGCACCTTAGTCAATATTGTCATTACTAACCTAACACAAGCAAATTTACTCCCCCAATCTTGTGCAACTCAAGGATTTGTTGCTTTCAATATGATTTAAGCCAAAAAAAAATAATTATTGTGACCAACACCCCATTGGTTAATTCCTCCCTTTAAAAATTGAGGTATTTGGATGTTTACACAAATAGGCTAATGTGTTCTTACACAATTGTGCCAATGGCATTTGGAACTTGAAATGGCTAGAGGGCCCTCCTTTCACTAACTTACTTACTTTCTTCATAATTTCTTTTCAATTACATTTTAAAGAATGCAATCATCCTCCATCTTAAGTCATGCAATAATAGTAGACCTTTTTGACTTCCATCCCTTCACGACATACCCCCCAATCATCATGACCAACCTATTATAGGCAGTTGGTTGTTGACATGGAGAGACTTTGACATCTAGTTTGAGCTAACTTGATGTCCTTAAATTCTCCCTTTTCTATTCTCTTATTCATTTGTACATTTTCTGAGTCTATTGTGTGTTTATAAATAAAGTTTTGCAAGGTTGTGATGAAATGCAAGGTCAACATGATGAAGTGAATGTTTGACCTTATGAAATTCAATTTTGACTTGGTGAAGTGGCTGTTCAGGATATTTGTGTGAAATGTGGCAAATAAGTATTAGGAACAACAAATATTACTCGTTAGCTTGGGTGTTGACAGAGTAAGACATAGCCTAATGTGTAGGGTAAGGACTGAGAAGGGGGCCGTTCTTAAAATGAGGGCTCCATATGAGGATGGAGCAGAGTGCTGGACCTGAATTCCCAGAACTGCCCCATTCTTATCCAGAAATAGATGGCTCTGATTCATTTAAGAGTAGAGGAGGCACCTTCCATGTCAGGTGGCATCCTCAACTGTTGAGGTATTTTTATAATTTTTGTATTGTTTGTGTGAACAAATGGACCAAAAGAAATACACCACCACTTTAAACAGGTTGAAGCATAACTTTTACTGCGGGTAAGGCGACATCCACGTACACTAGAAAAGTTTTACTGGTTAATTAGGTACTCCTAAAACTCATTAGGGCAAACCAACGTGAGCATCGAATAAAACGCGTTGTCAGGTGTCCCTGCTGTCCCCAGTTTTTAACTTCATTCAGGCAAAGCATCCGGTTCCTGTTCACACAAAAAAGAAACCTCCCTCGTCCGTCCTGGAAAGACCCAAAAAGATTGTCTTCTTTCGAGGCTTGTTTGTTCAATACCTGCTGGCAATGTCAGCCCTTCTATCCATCTTTGATGTCGGCCATCGATTTTAGCAGGGTTAATACTTAATACCGGTTTTCAGCACTTCTTTACAGTTCTTTATGAAAAACCTCTACTTCCAGGTTTTAAAAAGTAATTAGAACGGTTCCGGTTCTGGTTCAGCCTGTTTCTTTTGTTTTGCGTCAATTTTGTGATGTACTCAGTGGCGATGATCCACATGAAGATTTACCCAAATCTCGTTAAAAGCTAAAAATTTTAATAGAAAAATTAAATTGTTCTTCTATGTTTTTTGCTACATCTTGAACCAGTATAGAAATCTGGATTAAAAAATAAAAATTGGTCAAATTCTGGCTATTGAAGAATTCAAAGAGCCCTTAATTTTAGCACTTTTAATTTTTAATATAGCTTCTTGACTACATGTATCCAGCAAAAAAAAAAGGCTGTTCTGATTCCAAAATATAAATGAGGATGCTTTCAGTTTCGGTTCAGATTCCTCACATAAATGGGATCAGGTTTGTGTTTTTTTTCAAAATTTTGATTTCAATTCTAAAACAATCGTAATTCCTATCAGTTTCTTACTAATCCATATGAAACTGGTGAGTAATTGCTGATTAACCTCCGATTAGCCCTCAATTCTAATGCTTTTTTTTCAAATATCTTGGTTTCAGTTTTGGTTTTGATTCCACACAAAAATTGAACAAGTAACTTGATTTTGGGTCCAGTTCTGTAAATATATATGATCTAGTTCCAGTTCTGGGTTTGGAGTTTTTAAAATAAAAATCCTGCTTTCATTTCAATTTGGATTCTGAAAATCAGACCCTGTTCCAATTCCGTTTTTAGTAATTGGAGCCAAAACCTTCTGTTCCAATTAGTGTTGGCAAGGTATCAACCAGGGCATGGACTGGTATGGGGTGCCGTGATTGTTGGGGCTTTGTTGAAAGCAATGTTTCATATACTTTATGGATTGAGATGAGCTTCTTTTCTCCCATACACAAGTGATGGCCTTACTTAGGCAGGCTTGTATTTTACAAATCTTGTGAGATGCACTGTTGGGGTTGGCCATTTCACATCACAAAGTTGTGTGGGGCATGGGGGGCTTAGGGTTTTAAAAAATGAAGTGTTTAAGGTTTTTTAAAATGTATCTCAAAAGGATACTTGTAAATTTTTAGAATTATTGAGTTTGTTGAGTGTACTAGCTTGAGAAAGCAAAAGCAAGGACAATGCAATGAAAAGGAGCATTGGTTTCTTGATGTTGGCTCCAACCAACAATCAAAAGTCACTTCAAATAAGCTTTTGATCCTTTGTTCAATGTATCTTGTGTTACTATATTCTCATCACCCTCTACCATTTGTGTTTGTGTTTCTATATGTTCATCACCCATTGCCTTTTGCATTTGCATTTTTGCATTCTCATCACCTTTTACTTTTTATGTTTTTTGTTTATGTTTTTTCATCACCTTTTGCCTTTTATGTTTGACTTTTTACATTTTCATTATCTTTTGCCCTTTTGTTTCTACATTCTCATCACCATCTACCATTGGATTTGAATGCACTGATGTGTGTGATTAAACATTTAAGGTACTTTATTTTTCAAAGGCATTTATATGTGTGATTATGCATTTGGGGTAGTCAATTTTTCAAAGGCATTGGTGTGTGTAATGAAACGTTTAAGGGTATTCAATTTTTTTGTAGTTTGTTTCTTGCATCTTCATCACCCAAATGTTCAAATTAAGTTTGAACTCAAAGCCCATCGTTGTCATCATGCATGTGTTTTTCAAGTTTTAAGGGGAGATTTGTTGTTTATTGTAGATCTTTAGGTTTAAGGGGAGGTTGCTACAACTATTTGAGTTTAAAGTGAAATTTGTTGTAGTTCTTTGTTTTTCAACGATTTCAAGATGTTTTGATGAATGAAATGAAGCATGATGGATCTCCATTGTGTGTAGCTAACTATGGGCTTGGCATGAATGAAGGGCGAGGTTGGGAATGGTGGTGGTGGGCTTGCAAGATTTGAAACAAGTCACAATGAATTACTTTTTAACAAAAACATTAATGAAGATGATAATGAGATTTTACAAGTTGAATCAAAGGCACAACAAGGTTCATGCAATTGGAATTCAATTAATAATTATGGCTTAAATGGAACAAAACTACAAATACATGCTTTCTATAAATTCAATGATGATTTAACTTTTGTTGATTTTTTTTATGTCAACAAATGAAATGCATTGGTCACTTTAATGTGTGGCAAAACATGGAGCAAAATTCTACTTGACATCGAGAAAAGTTGGTAATGTATAACAAAACCATGGCACAATTGCCATGAGTTGTCACATGTTACTTCAAAATATTTTGCAATTATGAATAAACATAAGACACAATATATTATTGCCATCAGAATTGATGTTCAACAAGATGCTAAGAAAAAGAATAAGGCATTTGCAACTTGTTTTTTCAACAATGCAAGTATTTTACCAAAAAATTGAACATGTTCAAGAACAATTCTTTGAAGACTTAGTGTTCTACATTATAAAAAGCTACCACACATTGAGTTTTTTTAAGAACATATGGTTGAATCGACTTGTGCTTTGTCAACTTGGTCGAGTTGTTCTTTTTATTAAACAACAATTCACTAGTGAAGTAAACCCAAACATGGTAACCAAAACCATGGAACACCGTATCCTTCCTTTTTTTGATGAAGCCACCATGGTTACTACAACATTTGACTTGTGGATGTCTTGTGGAGAATTTAATACCTTTTCATTAGTTGTCAATTACATCAACAAATGGGAGCCATTTCCTATCACTATGGGGATTTTTTTAATTCATTTACAATAGGGGTTGCCATGGCTTTACAATTAAAAGACTTTGCTTGTTTGGTATGATTTATTGGACAAAGTTATAGCTTGGTGAAAGATAAGGGTGCCAATTTGAACACCTTCACAACAACTATAACAAACATTGTGTCTTGTGTTCCACTTGTGTTACTTCAACCATATGTTGTTATTTGTTATGGTCATGCCATGTTTAAATGTTATCAATATGCCACTAATGACCTAAAAGTGTTCAATGGAATGAAGGAGGTTTCAATTTAAAAAGTTTAATCTTTTTTACATAATATTATCACTTTGACTTTAAAAAATGGAAATGGTAGACAAGAATGGCTTAGGGCTAGCAAATATGCAAGTTGTTAAGGGTAGAAATTTCTATGTTCACTATTGCCATAGGCATCCTTGTAATTAGTTAGTTTTTAGTGGTAGATACATTTGAGTATTTTTTACCTAAAGGATGAAATTAATGGTGATTAATTAATTCATGTAAATGAGCGGTTGTAATACACCAATCCCCTAGGGGGGTTTCTAAAAATGATTATAATAAGAACCTATTTTCATGGGAGGCCTTGTCTAGTCTTGAAAGGAAGGGGGATTAAAAAATGAGAGAATGACTACAATTCATTCCATATTGTATTCAAGATTAGAGTTTTTTATGAGATCCTTTTCTTGGGAAATGTGGTGTGTAACCAAAAAAAAAGGAGAGAATATAAAAACATGTTGTACCTTGGTTATTACAATAAAAATTTGTTGATGTAGTAACATATTGTCTTGGGGTTTTATTCTACTTGGAATATGATAGATAATGGGGGAAGGTATTATGCATTAAAATCACATATTATTTTTTTATGTTTAATGTAGTAGCTTTCCATTTTTTCTAATATAATAATAGGATATTCACTTCTTGTTTTAATTTTTGGAGTTAAAAATATTTTCTACCACATGACAATAGTTACCACTATATGGCAACAATAGTATGTAAACATGGTATTGGAGATTTTAAGCAAGTGGAAAGTTGTTATAAATGATAAGCAATAGCTAACAAGGATTTGTATGTGTTGTGAACATAGAAGCATCGATATCAAGTGTGTTAGTTTAATTGCTCGAGCAATTAGGTCCTAATTACTTAGGGATAAATTAGGTTAGTTAAACAAATTAGTTAATTTCAAACCAATTTAGGTGTGAACAAAGTTTGGAATATTTGTTATGGGATATAATCCCATGTTGTGTGACCATAAATCACTTTTGGTGATTTGGGATTCCATAGCATAATTTTTGCTTTGTAGTTTTATTTGTTATGCAAATGTTTTGGTTTTTATGTTTAGGGCTTAAATTTTTGCATTGTTGCAGGTGAGTCAATTTTTTAATCACCAAAAGTCTAATTAGTTGTTTTTGTGTTACAACTAAGCTAACATTGTTTTAAATTGAGTTTTTGATTTTTTGTTGTATGTGTGTTATGCATGGGATTTGATTAGCAACAAGTGTTAGTAGCAAGTGCTAGTTAGTCGTGTGTTATTTGTGTTCTTATGAGTTTTTAATGTAAGAGTTTTGTTTGGGGTGCAAACATTGTTCATTCACAGATCTTGCTCTATTTTTTAAGTTGAAAAAATTCACCTAGTGAAAACAATGTTTTTGTACCTATTTCTTGTGTATAACTCCTTTGGGAGTTGAACCAATTAAGGCCTAGTCCTTAGAGGTTGAAGGTTGCACATAGTTGTACTCACACATGTGAAAAAAATTCACAAAGGAGGGCCCCCTACCATTATTGTAAAGGGTCTTTTTCTTATGTTTTACTTGTCATTCCTCCCTTTTCCTTCCTCCCTACCCTTCTATCTTTACACACTTGTAGGAACAAGTTTAGTAGGTGATGGTATCTATAAAACCATTGTTGCCATCACTACCTCCTAGTTAGTGCATTGTTACTCATCAGCAAAAGGAGGACGGGGAGGGCATGTGGTCATTGTGGTTACGTTGCCTTGTAAGCATCATGACAATTGTTGTAGGTACAATAATAGTAGTGGTAATTGGAGCCACCACTGCCATTGCCAAAAGTTTGTTGTTTGGCTATCAATGCCAACAAGTGTTAGGGAGAATGAGGGGCATTTTCCACCCCTCATTGTTATCATTTATTGGCAACATGACCGTTGCAACACCACGAGAATAAAATGAGGTAAGGAAAGGATCTCCTTGCTATGTTCGTTAATTACAATGCAACAATTTGAAAATAAAAAGAGGTGGGAAGAAGAACTCCCTTCCAAGTTCATTGTGGTTATAGTAAGAGGTAGCAAAGAAGAAGAAGGAAAGGAAGAGAAAAAGGAGGAGGAAGGAGAAGAAGGAAAAAAAAAAGGTTGTGGGTGGCAATGGTAGTAGGAATGTGGAACTCCGTGGCACCATCATCATGAGCTCCAAACTCACCCGGACATCCCCCGAACTTGCCAAGTTTGGCAAGATTGGGAAGTTCATGAGGCCAAAAGGAGGCTTGGGATAAAGAGGGTCAGGGGGTCTAATCTGGACCTGCTTTTTTATTTTTCATTATTAAAAAATTTCCAAACCTAGGGCGTAGGTTTGGCACCAATCCAAACTTGCCAACATTTTTTTTAAAAAAAATTTCATCAATTTGAAATTTTTCATCCAATTTTTGGATGAAAACAAAATTTCATCCATCTAATTAGGGGTAACTAGTGGGTGAACAAGGGTTAATGATCGTCTAGGTCTAGGCTAGTTAGCAAACAACCTACCTTTGAACACACACTAAATGATTTGACCCTTAAAACCAAATAGAAAATCCATTTTTAATTCATTTTCATTTTCATTTTGAATTTCTTCAAAAATTCATATCATTTGCATATGGAGTCGGATTCACAAACCATCTGTACCTTTGGGTTTTTGGAAAACAAATCTACATATTGTGAAATTGTTTATTGGGTTGCGCTTGTTGATTATTAGCATGTTGGTCAAATTGTCATATGTTTTCAAGGGATAAGGGGATTACCAATATGTGTGCCATTCGGCTACAACCTAGGGGTGAACACATGCTTTCAACTTGACCTTTTAATAATTTATGCTTACTATTTAATGTGAAACTTTAGGTGAAAGGCCATGTGTTTTCCTACACGGTCCATTATTGCCACAATGAGCCTAGGGGTTGTGATTGGTATGTTCAATGGCCGAACATGGGACAAGGCTACCACCCAATCCTAATCACTAAATAAGTCCTACTTGACTCTTGTTTTCCCTAAACATGTTGATTAGGTTTTAGTTGTGGTTTAGGTTGTATTAGGGAGTGTAATTACAAATATGTTTGGATTTGATGACTAACATTTCCCACTGCTTGTTATTATGGTGAAACTCGGTTGATGACTAGTAGACCAATTTGTTGTGTTCATAGTGTGCATTTATTTGTTGACCCTATGAAATGTTTTTATCGATGTAAGTGCCCTAATTATATAGGTGGCAACATCATTAAGTTCATGTTATGAGGTTTATGTTTTGGGGGTTTGGTTAAGTTGTTAAGGACACAAATAACCACAAGAATAAAGGTTAAAAAAAGGTTTAAATCTAACTTTCAAACAAGGAACGAAAGAAAATTATGTGATTAAAAAACAAGAACACAAGATGTGCATGACAAACATGAAGACGAATCGTTATTATGCTAACGTATGCAAACATGAACATGAAAAGAACTTGACAAGGCTATGGTGTAAAATCGCGCCCAATACTAGTGTTGAACAAACTAAAGGAAATGAAGGGTCCTACTCCTATTTATACCCTTTTAAGGACCTAACCCAAAGAAACTTCCAAGGAGGCTTTTATGTGTGTATCAAGTAAGGAGGTTTTTTGAAAACCTTCTTAACTAAAAGTTGACTACAAGTTAACTAAAACGTAATTGAAAGTTAACTCGGACTTAACTAAGAGTCAATTAGGATTTAACTAGGAATTAATTGAAAGTTAATTAAAACTTAATTAAAATTTAACTAAAATTTAATTAGGAGTTATAAATGAACATTGTGGATGAATTCCATCTATAGGAAGATGGTACCTAATGCTCACATCCATCACATAAGCCACAACATGTTCAACATCCTTGTAGATTTAATTTGAATCGTCACAAGTGTATCATCCATTTGGGATTAAATTTTTGGGTGGATACCCAAGTTAAGGTTTAGGGTTCATCATGGAGGTGACATAAGATTCAAAGTATAGGAACAATATTATTAATGAATTCACCAAGTAGGGAGTGCAGATTAGACCACCCACACCACCTTATCATCATTTGGGAGATATTTTTAAAATTCTCAAACATATTTTTTTCCAGGTTTTGTCACCCCACCACAATTTTGGGACATGGAGGGAATGTATGGAACCACCAAAGGGCTGTGAGAATATTTGGAGGCGGTTGGCACCATAGAATTAGATGATTTCATCTAGGAGTTTGAAAATTGTTATGATATGCAGTAAATGCGTAATCCCCAATTATTCACACCCTTCATGGCATGGAAAGGTTTATTTCAATATTTGGAGGGGATGCTTATGGATGATTATCATGAGTTTAAGCATGGCCACAAAATTCAGATTGAAAAGTGATGGCTATATTGGTTCCCCAATTATGACTCTATCATTAGGGGGATTGTGGCCCACAAGTGGTGTAACAACAATTTTTAATGTTAATTTAGCAAGTGGAAGCGGAAATGCTAGTGGTAGTGGAGCCACCAAAAGTGGTGGAATTAATGGGGGTGGTGGTGCAAGGGCATCCACTTATGCATGAGGTCCATTTATTACATTTAACCAAGTTGTGGAATTTTTCCATGGGTTACAATAGAATTACTAAAGGGTTAAGATTGAAAAGTTGTGGAGTTTACAAAATTTCCAATGTAAGCCCCATGAAAACTTGTAAAAAGCCTATGCACGAATGTGTAGGTTAATCATGGTGATACAAGGTGTCATAGAAGCTCAAATAGTTCAATTTCAATATGGGATCCTAGAAAAAGAGCTTAGGTGTTGAATGTAAGATGCCATTTTATTATAACCCACCGAACCCATTTTGGACAATGTGTTTCAGTTGTCGGAAAAGGATTGAAATGAACATGGTGGAAGAATGGGTGGTCACCTTTGAATTTAACAAGGAAAAACCTAAGGAATTTTCTAACACCGTTAAGTCAACAATCATGAGGTTAGTCCACCAAGGTTGTACCACCAAAGGCCAAGAGGGCCAAACCAAATTCAAATGGTGGTTCCGCATCCTATTCAATGGAACAAGGTGGAAAAAACAAGTGTTGGAGGTGTGGTGGGCTTCACAAGAAGGATTATCCCAATCCACCACATGCCACAACTTTCAACCCTAATCCCAACCAACCATGTTCCCATTGTCATACATATGGGCATGATGTCGATCATTGTTTTACATTTCACCCAAAATTATGACAAGGCCATTAATATAACACTAATACTAATAAGGCCCAATGTTTTGGGAAGGGCTAGAAGGGGAAAGGTGCAGCCAACAAAAGTTGACACACCCCCACACTTTTCATAAGATTCAAATGCGAGTTTGAAAGTGAAAACAACAAAAAAAAGGTTGGGATGCGCTCCCTTGCTCATAGCATTTTGAGGGTAAGAGGGGCGTGCTAGCACTCTGGGATGAATACTAATATGAATGACAAACAAGTCAACTATTCACATGAGCCTCCACAAACCAAACAACAAGTTGGTTAGTGCATAGTTGTAACACTCTTGATGCACGGACAAGCCATGGGCACACACATAGATTCATAAGACTCACCATGGCCCGCCCGGACTTGGGGGAAGCCATCACCTTCCCCCTTATAGTATTCTCTATGCCTAGCCATGAGGGTTGCACCCAAATCTCATTTTGTTTCAAGACTCCCATGTTGGGAATCCTAAAATTCCTGAAATTGGGACTTTTGCAACTTTGGAGGCCCATAATCTTTTGTACAAACCTTCAATTACAATGATGTTTGAAACAAAGTTGTAGCCTTGTTGAGAACTTTCCAACAATATGTGACACGCCATTTACACGCAAGTAAATCATGGCTATTATTGACTTTTAGTGGTCGGGAGTCAAATTGATAGTTTGATTCCCAACCTTTTTTTTGCCATAACTTGTGTTTTAAATATTCAAATGGGTCATGCAAACCCATTTTAAACATCTATGTGTCAAAAAAAATTCAATGGCATAAAGGACTTTTCAATATAATGAGTTTTGACCCCCTAAAATCACTCATAGAAAATTCAAAAGTCTTTCGGGACTCCAACTCCCAAAGTGGGAGCCCACTTGGGAGTGTGTGGGTTCATTCCCTCACACTTTCCTACACTCCTATGAGCATGAAATGTGACTTCTGGGCTTCAATTTTTCCCTGCACCTTTGCAAGCCTTTGCCTTGGTCATGAACCCAAGGTTAGGGTCGCGACAAAAGTTGACCACCAAGCTAACACATGGCCAACCCAACACCATGGAAGTTAAGTTTGCATGGTTGGAGGCCTTAGTCATAAGCATGGAAGCCTAGGTGAATTTATTGTATTTAGGTAAGGCCAAGGATAAAAAAGATGGCTAATCATATGGGTCAAATGTTATCCATGATTCTTTTGTGGAACTAGGTTTTCACACTAGAAGGAAAAGGCCAATATGTGACCATCACATTTACAACTACCTGCAACTATTTGGTCTTTGCAACTAAATTTTTGTTATCTACGACTATTGTGACATTGTGTTGACATCAGTCAAGTCATCTTTGACTAACCTGCGACTAGTTTGCGACTAATTTTATTTTCATCTATATATGGGTTGGATTTATCATCCAAGAGTAACCATTTAAAGTCCCATTTAGTCGTAAGCGAAATGGTGCTTAGTCATAATTGGCGTATGTCTATATGTAAAATATCATATTGTATGGTTTTTTAATGAGAGTGTTATACAAAGGTGTAAAATACAAATTTGTACATATTCATAATTAGAAATTCTGAAACCAAAATAGGTGATTATAAGTAGGGTTATGACGACCTCCACGAAGCACAAGGTTTCAGTGATCAAGTGCGGCGTACGCGCATCGTTATTTTGCACTTTTCTGCGACTAAGGGTGAAAACGTAGCGACGATTGGGGGGAAGATAGACTCGATGAATAGGATGAGGATGCAAAGTAGTCCAAGGCCGGCATCGGGGAGGCGAGTGGTTGCAGGGAAACGGACGCGACCTGATGAGACTAAGAACTGCATACGGAAGCTTATGAAGAAGGAGATCAGTCGAGCGGGGAACCTAGCCTTCAATCGCACTAATTCGCAAGAGAAGTTTCGGAACTTCCATTTGCAGGTGTGTATGTGTGTTTGTGTGTTGCACAAATCCGTGTCGCTGAAATCACTTGCAAACGGTGACAAGTCGGGTCGTCCTTATATTCACTAGGTTGTCTGGGTTTCATGGCGTTTTCCAACAACAGACAAGTTCTTGAGACTAGAGCCTGGCTCGAGGGCTGCTCTCGAGTGTTTTGATTGAAGGCTGTCCGAAACTGTGCGGATTAGGGTTTTTTTTCCCATTTTTGAACTCGAGTCCTCGACGTTTCTTCGTTGCTTTCAAGTCTTTCTTTAGGGTTTACAGGTGATTTGTTTCCCTATTTGGGGAGCAAGATCTAGAATATGTATCTCAGTAACGTCAGTGCTTAAACTTTGTCAAAAGTTGTATGTGAAGTTGAGGTGTTACTGTCTTTCAACTCCT
>Ga0209208_10001842_pt1 | contig 30247 bp, 17 predicted proteins | sample S1TSphfallax_3_FD_187694 | JGI IMG/M metagenome (GOLD analysis project Ga0209208, IMG submission 187694) | Host-associated microbial communities from peat moss isolated from Minnesota, USA - S1T2_Fd - Sphagnum fallax MG (SPAdes) (version 2) | ecosystem: Host-associated > Plants > Peat moss >...
TTCTTTAAAATTCTTCATTTAGCACCTTGTCAAAACATTCTTGACCCGCGAATGTTTACCAAATTACACTGGTTGATCTATAAAATTCGTTAAAATTCTTGCTTCTTTGGGCTTCCATAACATTCTCGCACCAAGAATGTCATAACTATGTAATAAAGTAAAAGATTTTCATTACACTAATCAATGAATAAAATAATTTTTCTACTTTCAATACATCAAACCCTACTTATGGCTACTTGTCATTTTTTGTGACAAGCATCAACAATTGTTTATTTTACCATGCTTTTGCTTGCTATGAAAGAGATTCACAATGGAAGGCATTATAAAAATAATTTTTTTTTTATCAAATGGATGATAAACACATTATGTAATATGTTTTCATCAAAATTTGGGGAAAAAATCAAGTATGTGGAGGTCACATGAGTGTTTTGGGGAAAAAAAAGGTTCCTTTGAATATGACTACACCCATGCAATTAAATTCTTTTTGTCAGGTCATGCAAATATATTATGAAGTGTTGTGTGCATGGTACCAAGTTCGTCGTCATGTGCAAGGGGTGAAAGCCTTGTGCAAACAAGAATTAAACTACTTAAGAACAAAATTCACAAAAGAATTATGTTGTGACAAGTTTTTGTCACCATGTAATACCAAAAATAAACCAAATTATTTCAAGGCACCTAAAAAAATTTGATAGATGCATTTGGCAAATCAAAAAACATAATTTTCATTTTAATTTTCAATGGTTAGATGAAATAGTCATATGTTCATCTACCAAAAAAAAAATAGTATAATAATATTTTGCATGAAGTTGGAAAAGTTGTCAATTTTGTTCTAACAATGAGTTGCAAATTTATCAAACAAACCACTATGAGTTGGTTGGCTTTTATTATATTGACCATAGAAATTGCAAGCCCATTTTATTTTATAGGGCAAAGTACAAAAATTATACCACCCCAAAATAAGGTCGTGGGAAACCCTAAAAATCAATGTTTTCTTTTCAATTTTGTGGTCTCAAAAGTCTAGTGATTTTTCTAGAATTTTTAGCATTTTTTCTCAAATTTTCAATCAAAATATCAAAATTTTCAATTTTTTTCTCACCATTTTTCAATAAACCCTAACCCATCAAGAACCACTTTTAAGACTTACAAATTACAGTCTTGTTAACTTTTGAACCTAGTCAAAGTCAAACCCTAGGTCTTGCAAGTCCTTTTTTTTAGGAGGGATTTTCAAAAATTACAAGTTTGTTGGGTGATTCAATCGCATCCCGCCTCTTTTTCTATGTTCTCTTACATTTTGTTTACACTTTGTGCATGTCTAGTTTTTTCCCACTAGACTCTTCACAATTGAACTTGGAGCTACATACCTAAAACTTCAACAACCTCCTAGATTTGGAAAGTTTGGTGATCAACCTTCAATCTTAAGCATTTAGATTTTATGTTTTTCTTGTTTTAGTTTCTTTGCAAATTTGTTGTGTACCTTGAATACCTTCATTGAGAAGCTTGGTGAAAGGGAAATGTTGTTGTGCATTTTTGTTTTTCTTGTTCAATTTATTTTATAGACTTATTGTGTAGCTCATAAAGAAGCTCTTCAAGGGAGGAAAAGTCCATGGCTTGTGATGTAGCCTAATATGTTGATAATATGGGTTTAACAACAAGAGGCATTGATGTTTTGAGTTTGATTGAAAAATATGTGCCAACGTTTCATATTGAAGAAGTCTTTGGGCCCAAAATTTCAAAAAATGGGTATAGATTTGATACAAAAGTTTTTGCTCCAATGGTGTAGAGTATTCTTGACTTGTACAAAAAGGTGATGAGGAAGCACAAGGTGACTAATGGCAAGGTTAATAAAGGTTTTGCACAAGGTGTGATATGTTGGATGAATGATGACAACCTTGATTGGGCAAAATAAGCAATTTATTATGGCAAATATGGTACAGAATTAAGGGAGACATAGGCAACCAACTTGGTTTGGCAATTGGAATAGGGTGGTGTTTGTGAGTTGAAGTGAGCTCCATGACCTCTAACTTGCATATGCATGAAGGTTGAATCTAAAGTTGTTGATGTAGAAGCTCTAAAAAGGAAAGGAGTTTAAGTTTTGAGTGAAGAATAGACAGTGAATAAGCTATCATGGTCTTCATTGAACCCTAAATGGTATTTGGAAGAAATACAAAGTTGTGAATATTTGTTGTAATTTAAGATGTTTGTGTTGGGAAGTGTGAAAAAGACTATCAATGTTGTTGCTATAGAAAACGAAAAGGTGATTGTTACTAAGAGAAGGTGTAAAATCACCTTGGAAGATTTTTGAAATATGCATGCAACAACTGCTCGATAATTGGTTGTGGCCCAAGAAGAGTTGGAGGTTGTGCGAGAATTTATTGGTGTAGCTTTGTGTAGGCAAACCCTTCAAAATTGTGAGAAGATTATAGTATTCAAGTTCATTCTGAACATTTTGAACCTACTATAGCACATGATGGATCAAACATGGTTTTTCAAATGTTCCTGAAAGAAAATTGAAAACATTTGAAACAAATAAAGAATGGTATTTCACCACCAAGAGGTTTTAGATGTCAAAATTAAAAGAACAAGAATTGGTTTGGGCTAATAAGGTGGCCAAGGTAGCAAAATCTATTTTTGTGGTTGAAAAGAAGAAATCTAGGATATGTCAACTTGACTTAAAGGTGACAATGCTTTAGGACTTGTTAAAGTTGATGCAAGAAGGTGGGGGGTTTGGACTTTACCCATTGCCCATGCTTCACAATCCTAATTATAAACTTGAACCTTCTATTGTACAGTGTTGGGGTAAATCCACATTTGTCGTCAATGAATGCCCTGTTTGTGCACAATGGTTTCCTAATATTGATATTCTAGTTGCTAGTTGTGGTCACATGTACCATGTATCTTGTATGGCATATTATGCAAGTTCTCATCCATGTTGTAAGATTATTGATTATAAGGGAAAATTCCAGCATAATTGGCTAACAATAGTCGATATTTGGCCCTTGAGTGAAGTTGTGTTGACCTCCTTGAGAGTTGAATCACCAATGTGCTTTGCATGGCTACAAAGATTGAAGCACGAGGCTTATAGTTCAAGTAAGATTTTGCTTCTAAAATTATGGAATGTATTTGTGTTTCATGTTTCAGTTTTAAACTTAACAAACTTGGATTTGTTGCATTGATTTAGTCAAATCTACAAATTGGTTCAATCCTATCTTGAAAATGAATTGTTATAAGAATCTTCTTTGGTTCTTTTGAATCTAGAATATAAGTCCATTGAAAATCCATATTTTGATGTCCAATGGTTATGATTTTAATGAGAATTCATCATAAATGAATTCTAAGAACTACAAGAATGTTGCTTGTAAGTTGAAATGTTCAATCCTAAGATCAAGGAACTGGTTGTCCTTGTTATGTACATTTTGTTTTTGGGTTTTAGGACTGGCTTGTAAGTCCATTACAAGTCTAGTGTTAATGCTTTGTTTATTATTGCATATCTTAGAAGTCCATTGCAAGTCTAGTATCAATCCTTTGTTTATTATTGTTTGTCATAAAAGCCTATTGCAAGTTTGTTGTTAGTCCTTTGCTTATTATTTGTTCATCCTAAAAGTCTAAATTTTTGTTCCTAGGCTTTAAGACTAATGTCTTATAAATCCATTGCTAATCCAGTGTTAGTCCTTTGTTTTTTGTTCCTTGTCCTATAAGCCCAATTTATTTCTGGGCTTTAGGACTACTAGGATATAATTCCATTGCAAGTCCACTAGAAGTCCAAACTAAAAATGTGGTGTCATGCAAGTCCATTTGAAGTCCATGGAATCTAGATTCAAGTTTTGATTCCTTGGTCTCCAATATGTTTGATTCCTTATTTCCTTACCTTTTCAAAAGTCATGTCCATTTATCCTTTAATTCTTTACCCCTTACGTAGAACTATTCTTTAATTTCATTCATGTATATATATTTTGTCTAGATTTAAAATATTCAAATTGTGTTTTGTGATTCCATTGAGTCATAAATTATAGGTTATTGGTCTACCCATAGATAAGAAATACCATGCAAATCAGTAGAACCATTACAAGTTAAGATGAATTTTCATCATGATGCCTTTTTAAATTTCAAAATTTGTGTGTTGGGCCAACAAGTAGTCCTGAAAGGAATTAATCTTCAAAAAGCATGCATCTTTTCAATTATTTTCTTATGGTTTCATCCTAGGTCTTGAATTGTACTAAGAAATGTGTCTTAGTTCATTCTAGGTTTCACTAGATTTTGAATGAATTTGGACATTTTTACTTAGTGAAATTACTTAACCCCCTAGTGAATGGGGACTAGTTGTTACAGACAATGACTTGTTTCACTAATACCTAGTGAAATAAGGTTACTCTCAAGTGAAATACAAATTTACCAAACCATTCACTTGTTAGTTAATTAACTAACCAGTATGCAAATCAATTCAATTTTAATTATTTCATATATAATATTATTGATAATTTCATGATTTTTAAAGCTTATTATTTATTGACATGTGTCACTTCCTACGCTAGGTTAAAAACTTAGCCTAGGTAGGTAGGTAGGTAGGCCACATAATCAACTTAGGCACCTATTCTAAGAATTCAATAGGAGAATATTTAGTCAACATACCATTGTTAACCACACACAACACCACCCATGAGGTTTGATCCTTTGACCTTTGGAATGGAGGCAAACACCCTTATCATCAAGCCACCCCACTTGTTGTGATAATATGTTACATTACATTCTATTTATCAAATATTTCATTTTAAACATTACCAAAACATAAATTTTGAAATTCATATTTTATTGAAATTTTGTTCAAATGAAATGATTCGAATATTTTTCAAAAAAATTCAATAATGTACATAATTACATTTATTTCCTTTTGAAAGTTAAAAATCATTTGAACAAAAAAAAAAGTTGAATATCAATATTCAATAACATTTCAATGACCATTCTTTTGAAAAACAAATATTTAATAAATGAATTTTTTAAATTAATATAATAATACTACCAATGTTCAACTACTTTCAATTATTATATGACTATTTTTCATTAATTTAAATTATTTCACCCTACATTATTTACGGCTATTTATGGTTGTTCATAAAAAATTTGGTTATTTTTAGCTATTTCACCCTAGGTTACTTTTATTTATTCTAAATTACTTTTGGTTATTTTAACTTATTTCACCTTAGGCTATTTTAAGCTATATAAGTTTTTTTGGCTATTCTATGTTTTTTTGGTTATTATAAATTATTTCAATTTAAATTACTTATAGCTATTCTAAGTTACTTTTGGCTATTAAAGGTTATTTCACCTTATGTTATTATTAACAATTCTAGGTTATTATGGGTTAGTTCACCTTAAGTTATTTTTGTTTATAAATTATTTCACCCTAGATTATTTTTTATAATCCTAAGCAATATTAATATATGGCTATTGGTTGTTCTTTTCTTAGTGTTATTAGTGGTTATTAATGGCTATTAGTACCTATTCTATTTATGGCTATTAATGTTTTTTAGTGGTTATTCTATTAATGGCCATTAACAGTTATTCTATTGGTGGCTATTGGTGACTATTCTATTAATAATTATTAGTGGTTATTTTAATAATGGCCATTAGTATTTATTCTATTGGTGGCTATTGGTGACTATTCTATTAATAGTTATTAGTGGTTATTCTATTAATGGCCATTAGTATTTATTCTATTGGTGGCTATTGGTGACTATTATATTAATAGTTATTAGTGGTTATTCTATTAATGGCCATTAATATTTATTCTATTGGTGGCTATTGGTGACTATTCTATTAATAGTTATTGGTGGTTATTATATTAATGGCCATTAATAGTTATTCTATTAATACTTATTAGTGGTTATTATATTAATGGCCATTAATAGTTATTCTATTAATACTCATTAGTGGTTATTATATTAATGGCCATTAATAGTTATTCTATTAATACTTATTGGTGGTTATTATATTAATGGCCATTAATAGTTATTCTATTAATAATTGTTGGTGGTTATTATATTAATGGCCATTAATAATTATTCTATTAATAGTTATTTATGGTTATTCTATTAATGGCCATTAGTAGTTATTCTATTAACAACTACTGGTGGTTATTTTATTAATGGCTATTGGTACCTATTCTATGAATAACTATTAGTGGCTATTTTATTAATGCCTATTGGTACCTATTTTATTAATGGCTACTGTGGTTATTCTATTAATGGCTATTGGTACTTATTCTATTAATGCTTATTGGTGCCTATTCTATTAATGTTTATTGATGCTTATTCTATTAGTGAATATTGCTGATTATTAATTGGTATTATAGTAATGGCTACTGGTGGCTATTGGTGGCTATTTTATTAATGGTTATTGGTGATTATTCCATTGTAAACCATTGGTGGTTATTTTATTAATGGTTATTAATGCTTATTATATTATAAGTTATTGTTGATTATTGTATTATAAATTATTGTATAATATTCTTTGTTATAATATCGTAGGCTATTAGTAGTTATTATACTTAAGATAAAATAATTTATAATAATATAAAGTAAAATGACCTTGAATAATTTAAAGTATAATTTGAAATAACATATATTAATTTAAAATAAAATAACCTAAGGTATAACCTAAAGTTAGTTGAATAATTTAATTTGAAATAATTTAAAAGCTTATAATAAATTAGTTAAGATACCTTAAGGTAAAATAACATATAATAATTTAAGGTACAATGATTTATAATAACTTATAATAACATAAAATATAAGTTAGAATAACTAAAGTAGCTTAAAATAATATAGGGTATATCATAAAGTAGCATAGATAATTTTTTTTAAAAACATAAAAATAAACCTATTTACTATAGTAAATTGTAATGGTGAATTATGTTAACTAGTAACAACACATGATGTCTACATAGTGATATTATAATGAAATAACTTTCACTAGGGTGAAATCAATAAAATGCAATGAAGTTATTTCACTTTTAATGTCCCATAGTGATTTAAGCTAATAAATTGCACCCCATTTTGGTAGTAGTGTATTCATGTGTTAAGATTCCTTTTTTTGTCGTGATTTGTGTGTAGGGGTTTTCCAAGTTGGAGATGAAATTTGTGTAGGTTCAACATTTAAAATTGTTCTTGGTAATTTTTTAGCCATCATGAACATTGCAGTGTTTGAAAAATTAAATTTTTATGGAGTTGATTTCACTTATTCCCAAGCCACACCCATGGGTGCTTCTAGTGTATGGATATGGAAAAAGAGGAATATAATGTAAAGGCTTCTTCAATCACAAAATCCTACACCTACAGCATAGACACAATGCTTGCAACTATTTACATCATACGCAATGTCAACAAATCCGAGATTATGTTGTAGGTATGTCCAATATATCACAATTTTTTTGAATTATTAACCTTCTTGGTTAAATCTAATAGCTTAAACAACCCTAAATGACTTGTCTTTCTCTCCTTATCTTTCCAAATACTTGCCTTTTGACACTAAATTCATATATTTACAAGTTGGCTCCTTTCTAATACCTACATCATATGTGTCTAGTTTGTTCCATACTATCACTACAAGGTTATTCCCCATTCTTAAGATAACATCATCTATTTGCTATAAGATTTGAGCCAAACTTTTCTTTAGGTATGATGAAGAGTTTAAAAGCATTATCATACATTTGTTGTTAAAGTATTTCTTGCAAATTTTACAAAGTTTTGAAAGGTGCTTGACACTAGATAGAGGCTTGAACATTGTGCATTTGTGTCTTGATACATTAAAAATGAATCATCTTCTACATATTGAGTTGTTAAACTACTTACATTAACCTTAAATGTCTCTTTGAAATGTCTTATGATGCGCTCCCAAGTCACGGGGTGAAACCCACTTGAGGGTTTCACAAAGTCAAGTTGCGGAAAGTTGAGACTTGAAGGCACGCTCCCGACTTCCAACTCTAGAAAGGGGTAGAGGGTCGAGTTAGGAGCCCAGGGACTAGACTGGGAAGAAGATTTGGTAGATCAAGCATGAATCTGCATCAAAACAAACCACCCACGTGGTTAGTTCACATTCCGGGACACCCTTGGGTGTTAGGACAAGCCACGGGCACTTTGGACCATGAGACACACTATGGCCCGGACTCGGGGGAAGCCACCACCTTCCCCCATATAGTATTCTCTGTGCCACGTTTCAGGGACTACATCCAAATGGCTCTTTTTCCCGGGACTGCGAAGTCTGATCGCAACGAGGCCTGAACCAAACTTGTAGCCCTCGTCGTCATCTTTCCAATGACCTATCGCACTCTCAATTCGGAGGTCGGGAAGAGGTCGATTCCCGACTTTTGGTGGTCGGGAGTCAAACTGCCAGTTTGACTCCCGACCCTTCTTTTGCCCATAACTTGGGCGACAGATGTCCAAATGGCCAATGCGAGGCCATTTTCGATATCTGCGCTTCAAAACCTTTCTAACGACACCAAGAACACCCCAATGCGAGGTGTTTTGAGCCTTGATGTCGAGCTCTGAACATTCGGGAGTCCCGGAGGACTCCAACTCCTCACTTTTTTTCCAAGTGTTGGGCTTCACCCCCACACTTGGCCAAAGTAGGGTTGCGACATCTTAGGATTGCCAACATCCTAATTTTTTTATGACTAAATTTTGCCAAGCCATTCAAGAAATGCCCAATGTGTGAAGCAAATGTCTAGGGTTGGTCTCACTGTGTACAAATAGATACTAAAGGTGAAATCACAAGCCCTTTCAAGAGCTCCAAGCAAGTTCACATTCCAAAAGATCTAAAAAAGGTAGCTTGACGCACTCCCAACTCTTTGAAAGACTCAAATATGAGTCCAAGTAAAAAACAATGGGAGAAAGAGGAGTCGAGGCACGCTCCCTAGCTCATAGCACTTTGAGGGGTAGAAGGGCGTGTTAGAGCTTCGAGATGGGACTAGGAAGAGTTGACAATCTTCACTCACTCACATGGGCCTGCACAAAACCCACACAAGGTGGTTAGTGTGTAGTTGGAACACTTTTGGTGTTAGGACGAGCCACGGGCAACACGGACACACAAGACTCACCACGACCCGAACTTGGGGGAAGCCACCACCTTCCCCCTTATAGTATACTTTGCACCTCTCCACGGGGCCCACATCCAAATGGTTTTTCTCTCCCAGGACCCCCGAGTGGGAGTCCTGAAATCGCGCCAACTAGGACTCCCGCGACTTTGGAGCCCCATAACTTTGCGAGTAGACCTTGGATCGAGGTGTGGTCTGAAGCAAAGTTGTAGCTTTCGTCAAGAGCTTTCCAACGGTATATTGTAAATTGTTTGCAGAAAAGTAATTCGAGTCGATTCTCAACTTTTTCTGGTCAGGAGTCAAAATGTTAGTTTGACTCCATGCCCTTCTTTTGGCCATAACTTGTGTTTCAGATGTCCAAATGAGCAATGCGAGACTATTTTAGACATCTATGTTCCAAGAGCTTTCCAATGATATAACGCCATAAGTCATTGACTTTTGACCCCTGAAATTGCTCTCTAAAGTTTTGGGAATCCACCGGGATTCCATCTCCCAAAGTGGGAGTTGCCTTAGGAGTGTGAGGGTTCATTCCCTCACGCTTTCCTACACTCCTGGGAGTATGTGATGTGACTACCGGGCTTCCTCTTGGCCTGCATTCTTGTAACCCCTTTGCCTTGGTCGCGAACCCAAAGCTAGGGTTGCGACATAGCCTTTAAGGGATTGAACTTAGTTACTACTTTTGACAACAACATAGTGCCAAAGCTTGATTTTGATCACAAAAATAAATTGCTTGAGAAATCACTTAAGATAGGCATGAAAATCTCTAGCATAAAAGAGGGTGATCTCAACTTTAGATTTGAAGAAACATGTGAGGACAAGGACAGTAGACTTGCATTAATTCATTTTCCATCTCAAAAAATGTTACCAAGGGAGGTTTAAAATATTGAATACACAAATGGGAGTGATTCAGTTAATAGTTCAGATGATGAAGAAAGGAGCAATGGCCTACCTACAAAGAAGATAGTGACTGGAAATGATCAACTTGATGCAATGGATCTTCATATTGAGAAATTGAAGTCTTGTTCAAAAATGAAATTGTCTATTAGAAGTGGTTTTGGATGTCCCATATTTCTTTTCACTGAATCAAATTCAAGTGGGCATGGATGAAGTTCAGAAGAAAAAAGGCAAGAGGAATGCTTGTTATCCAAGTCCTAGAATATCTATTAAGAAAACTAGAAGATTTGAGCCTACTAAAACCAAGAGGTCATCAAAGAGGTCAAAGTAAAACAATTTTACCTACCCAAATGGATTATAAACTTCATACATGAAACCAATTTTGAATTACTTCTTAAAAACCTATGTCCATTCATTGATCATTTATCCATGATTAGAATTTGGAATTTGAAATTGATAGTCTTTTAGAACTAGATTCCAACCCAAATTGATTAGAGACCAACTTGTATAAGCATCTACATTGTTTGCCTCAATTGTCAAATGTGAATATGTTTTAAATATTATGGAAATGCTTTTAACTTGGCACAAAATTTGGTCAAAGAATGGGCTCAAATAGAATTGGTAAAAAAATGTTTCAAACATAATTATCCAAATTTGATGTACAAGATTACCATTGATTATAATTTATGCACATGTTTTGAAACACCAAAAGAGGGATTGAACCTCTAGTCCTTAAGGATAATTGCATTAGTGATCTTGGTGTCCTGCAACCAAACAAGTTAGGATGTATATACCATTTGAGAAACTAGAATGTTCAAATTTTGACATAAACTTACCCTCATTAGCTATGTCATGTACCATTTAAATAGTAATAGGTGTGACATCTTGCAAGTTGTGAAAGCTTCCTAGTAGCAATTCAACACCTAATTGCAATAGTGCCATGGTGCTCAATATTTTTCCTTTCCCATACTTTGTAATGATGTCACACATAAGTTGAACACATACATCATAGTAGCTAAACATGCGTAAATGAATGATCAATAACAATTTAACACCTTTGCAACTAAATCATGATCATCATTCAACTACAAGGGTATTATTTCAATTAAATATTTGTGTTTATTATCCATAATATTTAATGAGTTGTTAAGGGAAAGGAGTAGATGCCCAAAATGGATGCCAATTAACCTTGAAAACAAAAGGGTGGGGTTTCCATTAGAGGCATTCATAATCTTATCTTGTTCCATTTTGGTTCTAGATAACAAAAAACACAAGTTATTGGATGTAAACAAGTCTTTAGTCTACTTTTTTCTGTATAAATAATTAAAATGTTCTTATCCAAGTTCTTACCAAAAAATTCATTTAACATCTACATCATTAGTTAATTATAGGTGTTTAGACATTTGCTTTGGGGAGACTTGTGAACTTATTTCCACCAGGCCAAATGTCATCATTAGTTCAAATGCTTCTCACTTCTCCTAACTTTAAAATATGGCTACCATTGTTTCATGAGGTTGAACATAATAAAAACCAACTTCAGTTTTCAAAAGAAAATGTAAATCATACCTATGCATTTATATGAGACTTATTAGTAGTTCTGCATATTCTTGGATTGCAAATTAAATTGACAAAATTAACTAAACATATAGTTCTAAATCTTTGGAGATTTATTACTTGTAAACACATTATACATCACATAATGCTCACACAAAAAAAAATTTAGAATGTATTTCTATAGGTTTCATAAATCCATTTGACATTAGCAAATTCTTGACCATGATTTATAGTGCTCAAATTTTAAAAAATCTTCATCACTTACATTGGACATATAGATTGGACACATAAACTTACAAGTAACATTGAATTTTCAAGCTATAAATTTGTTGACTCGCCCACCATTCCATAAATATGGTGTAATGTGCCAAAAGTTTGTTAATGTTTTCCATCACCTTCAATAAACTGTACCAAAAATAAACAACTGCCACGTAACCCCTTTTCATGTCATATTAGTCTTAAAGGACTAACCACGACCATGAAACTTGAAGACATAGACCCTAATTAATTATTGATGATTGTAATTGCATACGAAGAAAACTAGCTTCTTTTTTTCAACCCATCAAAACCACCATCCAACCTTTAAAACCCATAATCCACTAATTGAGATGTATTACATAGCTAGCCACAACATCACTTAGCATCCAAAGTGAAAATGTTTCCACAAAATACAATAAATTTGTAGGTTGTACATACAAATTTGCAAAGCCTATAAAGCTTATACATCTTTAGCTTTTAGATTTGTAGATAAATTATTCAACATTTTCAACTACAGATTGTAACTCAAGTAAAGTAGTCTTGGAAAGGTGATAGACAACTTTTCCCCCTTTTTGTCTATGGGAACTCTATATCATTTGAAACTTCACCACCTTAATCAAATGGGAATTGATGTATGCTTCACCATGCCGCATTGGACATATGAGTACGGACTCCTACCTTGTTGTTTGAAGTATTTGCCAATAACAACTTGACTACCATAAAGAAACATTTAACCATATGTGTCTACATGTTTATCTTCTATTGCCATATGCAATCTCTTTGTTAAACCTAAAAACTAGCATTGTCTTCTATGTCATCAGTATCTGCAATAACAAAACATAGTTATGACATTCTTGGTGCGAGAATGTTATGGAAGCCCAAAGAAGCAAGAATTTTAACGACTTTTATAGATCAACCAGTGTAATTTGGTAAACATTCGCGGGTCAAGAATGTTTTGACAAGGTGCTAAATGAAGAATTTTAAAGAATTTTAATGTGCAAAATGAAGAATGTCATCACTAGGTAACAAAATAGTCGCCAACCTCTAACAAGATGTTAATAACTCCCCATCATGAGAAACTTCCTACATATCATTTATGTCTAGATCATACCTAGCATCAATAGATGAGCAAGGTTCTAATGTCATTAGGTCCCAAGGTTATACATGGGTATAGTTTTCACATGGTCCATCTCCACCATCTACACAAAATTTACAGAAGCAAAACAAAGTTCTGCTAAACATGTAGTAAGGTTTTGTTCAAATGAAAAATAGAACAGATTGCATGTTTTGACCTGTTGCCACTAATTTTGTATGCCTCATAGCCATGAATGCAGTCAACATCTGTTGACCTAATTTCATGGAAGTATCATTTTACTTACCATTGAACTATAAGATAAACAAGATGTGCCTTACCCATATTTGCCTACAAATATTTGCACACATCTAAAGCATTATGTAGCTTTGTGACACCAACGGTTTTCATTTGTTCACTATGAAAAACATTTTTTACAGGTTATATAACCCCATCCCACTAGCCTTTGCCATGACTTGTTCCAAAATAGTTCCAACCCATAACACACCCCTGAGGAAGACCAACACTTTTCATTAATTCGTGGTATCTTGACACATGAAACCACACTTTGACGCACTTAAGCTAAAATGCACATCCATCACTCCAAATTGTGTGTTCAGTAGGGAGCTTTATGTTCCATGCTTGGAGCCAAGTCTAATGCCATCTGAAGCAATGTTGAACAAATAGATTGTCATGAATGCAATCATTTGAAATGTAAAAGTGATACTTAGTAATCATTTTTGTTTTTTCATCATCTCCAACACTAAAGTTATGGTTGATCCTCCAAGTCAAGTGTACTAAAATTGTAATTTGAAAGTTGTGCCAATGATGAGTTTGAATCTCATTTAGCTGCATGAATGAATTTTTTTTGACAAAGTCAACATAGGAAACAAGACAATTTGGTGATTGATTTGCCATGCACAATCTGTAGTGATAGTCCTACCAAGTTGCAACAAAGTTGTGGAGTACAAATTGTTGCAATTTGGACCCCATGAAATCCATATATTTAGAACATTGATTTTGCATATGTTCCAAATGAATCATCGTTTTGGGTTCTCCTATTTTTGTGGTTCCAGCAAGTATTTCCTAGAAGCATTTCCAACTCAAAAGTGTTTCATGCCCTAGATACTTCTCCGATGGGAAAAAATTCAACAACTTCATATCACAATTTGGACAATTTCCTTTGATACAATCCAAGGCATGCCGCTCTTGGAATTCAAGCTTTGCACAAACAATCTTTTGCCAAAAGTTAGTGACACCTTTGAAAACTAATTTATTGCTCAAACAACTTGGTGTTTAATGTTGATCATGGGTAGATAATAGTGGATTGCATACCTCATTACACTAACAAGTACAAGCTTTGTCTGGCCCATGCAATCACGTGTTATTAAATCCATCTTTGAGCTCCCTCAGTTATGTATAGTATTGATAGCAACAAGTGTTGAATTCTTTCAACCTCCTCACAAACCAAGGCTTCAATGTATGGAATGATATGAATCTAATCCCACATATTTCTATTTAAACTTGGTTAAAAAATGTAGCTAAAAAATACAATTGAATTATGTTAGGATACCAAATATCTATAATTACAATTATAAACTAATGTAGGACTACAAATTATAATCAAAGGCATAAAGGAAATGTAGGACACAATAACCATATCTAGGACTTTGAAGGGTTATTAGCATTAAGGTCTTGGTTCATGAAGATGTCTTGCATCTTGCTAGTAGTCTCAAGACGACTTGTAGGACTCCAAAGGAATATTAAGTAGCTTCGAGACTAATAAGATCCCAAAGGAATTCTTCAAGGTTCAAGATCAACAAGACCCCAAAGGAATTTTTCAAGGTAGCTTCAAGACTAACATGATCCCAAAGGAATTCATCAAGGCAACTTCAAGACTAACAAGATCCCAAAGGAATTATTCAAAGCAACTCCAAGACTTGTAGGACCCCAAAAGCATAAGTAAGTACTTAAAAGACCAATTAACAAGATTCATGATGGCAACATCTTTTAAGAATTCAAAGGATTAGCTAAATACTTCATGGTTGGTTATATTGCTTGACATATATAGGAGTCAGTTGAAGGAATTAAAGGCATAAAATACTTACATTTCAAATAATTTGAACAAAGTTACAAAGGATATCTGCAAAGTGAACAAGGACATCAATGGACTCATTGGTGAAAATCCTTTACACCACATAGGATGGAAAGGGTTGTCCATTCTATAGTCCTTTTTTACCCAATATCTTGATCCCCATTAAAAATAATGAGTCAAAAGTTGTCAAATATTTCAAAAGGACTATATTTTAAACCATTACAATTATAGATTCCATCACAATCATGCATATATGTGATTTTACATGGTAAAAAAGGACTTGGTAAAAAAGACAAAAAAGGGTGATGTTGTGACAAGATTTTGGTACACCTTAAAAAAATTACACCTTCATATACAAGAATACAAGGACTTAATTTATGAATGAAAATTTTGACTCCTATAATAGGTTAGGGACATGACATACTTTATTGCTTGAGGTCCAAGGAGTCCATGACAAATGATATCCAAGAAAACATTAAAAAAATTGTCAAATTAAGAGAATTATCACATTAACAACTCAAGATAATTGTTAGATTTGAGTAGAACTTCAATCACATCACCTTGAAAAACTGAAAACACATATTTACAAAATCAAAATTCACATGGTTCAAATTGTTTCAAGGGACAAATAACCATGAAATTGGACAGACCTTTTGATGTAGCAATACCAAATCAAAACGCATGGTTTAGATTGTTTCAAGGGCCAAAAAACCATAAATTTGGGTCACAAACTTTCCGATATAATTAAATTGAATCAAAACACAAGTTCAAATTGCTTCAAAGACCAATAACTCATAAAATTTGATAGAATTGTAGACAATAATACCAAATTAAAACACATCCATGGTTAGATTATTTCAAGGACCAACAAATGGTAAAATTTGCCAAAATTGCAAACATAGTAATAATAAATCAAAACACATCATGTTTAGATTTTTTAAAGGACCAACAAATCATAAAATTGGACTGAACTACAAACACAGTAATACAAAACCAAAACACATGGTTCAGATTGTTTCAAGGACCATATGATCATAAAATTGGACCAAACTGCAAACACATTAATACCAAATGAAAACACATGGTTTAGATTCATTCAAAAACCAACATTTATCATAAAATTGGATTAAATTATAAACAACAATATTGCATCAAAATGCACGGTTCAAATTGGTTCAAGGACCAACATTTTTCATAAAATTGGATAGAATTGTAGACAGAACAATATTGCATCAAAATGCACAAATTGGTTCACTTGGACCAAAATTTATCATAAAATTGGACATAATTGCAAACACAACAATATCAAATCAAAATGCATGTTTCAGATTGTTTCAACGACCACCAATTCATTAAATTGGACACCAATTTATAGATGACAAAGTAGGGGCTACTTGATCTTGATCACATTCAAAACAAATGATCAATGTAAAAAAACACAATACATTGAGTTGACTTCAACTATGTGCACTTTTCAACAATGAAACTATACATATGATTGTACAACCATGTAGATTAACAAACCTAATTGATTCACATATCATGTCAATTTAAATATTGTCCAAATTAATTTATGCAGGACCTACTAGCCATAAAATTCCACCCATCTATAAAATAATCATACCAATAATGACATTTGTGACCATGCACGTCAAAAATAAATGCATGGAAACCAAAAACATAAATTCGAGATGGTCTACTACAAGAAATTTGATAATTGATTTTCCACCTTAATTTAATAACTCTCTGACTCACAAAAGCTCAATATATTTTGAAGCATCAAAAACTATAAAAACTCACCATAATTAAACAAATACATAGAACAATCTTGAACACAAAATCATGATGGTTTGTGTGTAATATAATCCAAAACTTTAACATTTTAAACTACTTGAGCCCTTAAATGAATAGGCTTACACAATATGGATGATCAAAAGTTGTAGATGCATTGTACATGAAACAAAAAACATAATAATTTACTCAAGAAGGACCTAGATTCATGAAATTTTCTTTTGGCACTAGATTGAAAATTTGGCATTCTCAAGACTAACCACAAATCAAATACACATGAAAAGAAGGAAGACACAAGGTCAAGGTGGTCTACTTCAAGAATTGTTATAGTTAATTATGTAACATTGAACTTTCTTAAGTTTGAATCATACAAACATGTTGAAATCTAAATTATTAAAAACTAGAAAAACTCACCAAGTTTTTGGAAATTATTTAATTGATGTGGTTATTTCTTGTGACCCCTATATGAATAGGGTTTCAATCCCATGGAAAATCATATTTTATAATTACATCTTTTCAAACAGAAATTTAAAAGATTGTATGGACCTGAATTGTTAAACTTTTCCTTAAATTGTAAAAGGTCAATAATATCCAAGCTCCATGAACAGTCCATAAACCCTAAACCCATATGGACAATCTTGACAAATGAATAAAAAAGTTCAAATGAAACAGAAGACCAATTTGAAAATACAACTATATCAAAAACTTTAACATTGGGATGACAACCTTAAATGAGTAGAATTTCAATTAGATGAAATTGTAAACATGTGTTTCCAAATTATGATGTCTTTTACAACCACAAATCTGAGCCCCCATGAACAACCATGTATAATGCAACAAGCTAAAACAAAAAATAAAACAATTGTAGAAAGAATCAAATTGAAGAAATTTGGAAAAATGTACTTTTGGTTTTTAAGAAAATGAATAACATGTTCTTTCCATCTATTTTTCATGATGTGGTGTTTCATGACATCCCATTTGTTTGGATTCACCTTAGTTTCATTTGTCAAAAATTCCACCATTGCATCAACGACATCTTTTGTAAGCACATCTCTTTTTTTTGCTCGGACTGAAGGGGCCCATTGCATGTTAGTACCATCCTCAAGTTGTGTTCTCCTTTTTTTCCTCTTCTCAATATTCTCCAATTGTTCCAATGAGTTGGCCGATTGTACTAAGACTCTGGGTAGAACTTAAAACTACCAAATTGCTGACAACATTTTTAGCTCTCATTTCATCAAAACTATGACCAACCTTTATACCCTACCAATCTTCTTTCATGTTGTCAACAATTTCAAATGCAATTTCATATTGTTATGAATTCACAACCACATTTAGTATTGCCTTGTTTAAGATGGGTTATTTTAGAAGCTTCTCCATGGCCAATTATTGATATTCAAGGCCTTTCATTCAGGTATCATCTTATGTAGGAATGGTGCAATACGACTTGTAAGTCTATAGGTTGACCTATCTATGTCAATAGTGTGAGTAGGATTACTATTTGTAATAATTTGTTGACATTGAGTAACATTTTTCTCCTAACATCCTTAGATTTGTGTTGTTTTTCCTTAACCACCAACCTTTGTGCAACTTGTGTCTCCAAGGCTTTCCTAGTACCTTTTCCAATTCTTTGTTGATTCCTTTTGTTCCCCATTAGAAGCACCAAATTGTACAAGAGACAATATATAGATCACAACCCTAAATCAACAAACACACCCACACATATGCTAAAACACCTACACCCATTTTAGCTTATACATATCAATAGATCTTTTTAACACAAGTTCGCATTGTCTTACAAAAAAAAAATCAATTTTACGTTGTTTCATGACTTATAAACCTAATGGACTTTTAAAGGCACATGTGAAAGCACACACAATGTTAAAAATATGCAACTAACAATGACAAACCTTGAAAAATCTCAAAGGTAAGAGAAAACATTGACATGATAAAGTTTCTTCATTTCCAATTCATCTAGTGAAACGAATATCCACCAACCTCCAATGTGCACATAAGCCTTCAAAACACAATTCACCTTTTTCACACAAAAACAAAAGTTCTTGAAATTATAGTGATAGATCTCTAGCTTGATAAGGATGAAATTCACACCCCAAGGATGCACCCTTAAAAAAACTTTGTGTATAAAAAGGTCACCAAGTTTTGGGCAATTGATGCAGTAAGAAAGCAATGGTTCTATTTCAAACTTAGGCTTTGGCACTATAGATGTTTACATACATTTTGCAGTTCCTACAAGCAACAAACTCCCAAAACCTGTTGCGACATCAAAGATCTTCATGAGTACTTGCAGAGACAAAACCTACGTGCATTGAGCTCTTGAACCTTGTAGAATTATTAATTAACAAACCTATTTGGGAAAGAACCTACTTTAGGCTCATAAACAAGAAGTGCTTCAAAATGAAAAGATTGTAGAGAAATCATGAATATTGTAAAACCTAGAGCTCCACAATGTGAGCTTGAAACCCCCCATGTGTCCCTTGAGCTTGAAAATGTTGTGTGTAATGCGTAGAGTGTACACGGAATAACAACCGCATCACACTATAGACCGATCACCACCATAAAATATTTTCGTTCCTATGAAAAGAAATCCAAAAATTGAACCCTTAGATATGTAATGACCTAATATCAATGATTTTGATCAACATTTAGAATACACATTTCCCCATATGAAGGACTTTACACTTGACTTTCAAAAGCAAAGTCCTTGAGGCCGCATAAACTACAAAAATTCATGTTCTTTGACAAGGTTGGATACTTTTTAAATATTTTCTTTATGGGCCTTAGCTTTAATGATGCCAAGATTTTGACATCCGTAAATGCCATAAACTAACCAAATTTAATAGTCCTTAAGTGTATGGCCAATATTCCCTTAAAATGTTTTTGACTATTTGGTCCTTTTTGTTGCCAAGATTGATTCGCATAATCTTCTATTGGCTAACATAGGTAAATATGGCCTTTTAACCCATTATGAGTCCAAGAACTTTAGAACTCAATAGGCTTTTGGAATCCTTTCATGTCTTGAAAATCATTTTTGGTTTTGTTACAGTCTTAAACTTTTTTCTTTCAAGACTTCAATGGAGATCCTTTTTGTATCAAATGTTTGATTGTTTTATATCATTCATTTATTTTGAATTTATTCTTCAAGAAATGTGTTTTAAATGAGAAAAATAAGCAAAAATTTGAGTCTTGATCAAACTTAAAAGTTATATATGTTAATGAATTTTTCATGTGTGACAGTCCTTTTGGGTTCCTTGATCTTGAATATGGCCCAACCAAACATAAAGTATATTATATGGAAGAGAATGGTGACTCTTCTCAAGTTTGGGCCATGGTGAATCTTGTGAAAGTTTATCAATCATGGTTCATTTGTGCACCATATTGGTTTCAACTTGCGTTAATTGCATTTAAAAAAAAAAATTTACAAGTTAATTTCACCTTGAACTCACACTTGTGAACTCATTTTAATCACATCCTAAAGTTTTCATCCCTTTCTTTTTGCTTGGGAGCTAAAACAAAAACTTAGATTTGCATTTTGTTGCGAAATTGGGAATCAATTAGTTTTTTACCTTGATACCAATCAACAAACCTAAGGATGCATCAATTGAAATGTTCATAATGTCTTGTCTAAGCTATAATTCAACAAAATGATCAACAAGTAGACAATATGATGATAGGGTTTGGTTTAGAAGTGGTGTTTTTTTATAAAAAAAATGTATTCATGAAAAATTCAACAATTCAACAATTTTTAATGTCAACAATATTTTCAATCCCTTGAGCATTATCTTGCTAACAATTTAAAAAGAACTAAAAACATTGATATGTGGCTGGATTGTTGATTATCATGACTATGCAAAGCAAAAATGTTTGAATTTGTTGTGATTACAAACATAAGAATGTTTGAAATCATTCAATGAAACATGGGCTAAGTGATTGATTCTTGAATGGCTGACCAATTGGTGCAACCTAATAAATCATGATAGAAGCTAATTTTGTGAAACAAACTTAGTATAAGCGAAAGTATTCTCTAAGCAAAATGAAGCATCACCTTCCTTGCTCAACTTAGGTTGAACTTAAGTTGAATGCTTTGATGTGTTATGTCATTGTGCAAGTTCAATGTGATGGATATTGATTGACTAGCTATTTCTCAAGAGTGGAAGATTATGTGAGGTAAATGGATCCTAGCTTGGATTGACTTCTTTTCCATGTGGAATGATTGTTCTCTATTTAAAAAATTCAATTCAATTGTTCATTTCTTATTTCATCATTAGTTTTTCAATATTGATTATGCATTTGACATTCTAATAAATGTTGTATACTTCAAGCAAAAAGAGATGATGAAAAGAGGCCTTGGTGACAATGAGTATTGCAAGAACATATCGCCTTTTGCAAGATGTGCTTAGTTTTGTTTGATAGAGTCTTCAAGTCCATTCTCCATTTTCCTAGGTTCAAAATTATTGGATTTTCCAATTTTTACCTAGATTATTTTATTATTATAGCACATCAAAAGACAAGTCGAAATTAATCCAACCCATCAAAAGACCAGAGGCACTCTTTGTCACAAAAGTAAACTTCCCAAGCTATGTTGAACCCTTAGAATGTTGAAAACCATAGGTAGCATAGGATAAAACATAGGTAACTTATGATGAAAACCCTCAATCCTAAACCCTAAAAACCTAAACCCTAAAACATAGATAACCTATGACAAAAACATAGGTAATCTATGAAAAAACCGAGGCACAGCTGAGGGGTGCTTATTTGAGGAATGCTCCAAGGGCATTACACGATGTACAGCACCACGGCGAAAAAAGAAATTATTCTCTTTGTTTTCCTGTGATACTTGGCAGGGACCATCTGGTTGCATATCATGGGAAAAGGAAGAAAAAACAATTTAGGGCATTTTGAAACACCCCAACGCCCACTCCTGTGGGCATTTAGTTTTCCAAAATGCCCCATGATTTTTCTACACTCTGTAATATGACCTGCAAATACACTAGGATTTTCCTGCCTGGTGCTTTATGGGCAGCTTCTTCAAAATCCTAGAATCCAAGTGGGAGCTCCATTCTTATGGCCCCTTGACCAAGTGCCATTGCTTTGCTCCTTCCTCCAATACTCTCTTCTCAACATCTCTGCATTCTGTGTAAAGGTCAGTGTTTGAAGCAGCCCTTGCTTTGTTTGTTGTGTTGAAATGTATTGTAATTAGTTGTACATGATGTATTTTGTTATGCAAATTTATTTACTTTTCAGTATTTATTTATTTATTTATTAACCTACAGATTCAGAGAGATTTCTACATGAACTCTAAAGGTACATTCACACTGGTGTTGAGGACTCTAGTATTATGTCCCCTAACATCAAGCTAGTCAATTAGAATCTAAACCTATTTACCATGAAGATTTTATGTTAAGTTAACATTCACTTAATATTAAATATTCACCCATTTAACATTGGGTGCCACCTAAGATGCCACCTAGATTTTCACTTAACACTGACTTAACATTAGGTGTGAATGCACCTTAACTCTGGGTTAAGGCTTTTGGATCTGTTTCAGGTCACCTGTATCCTACCATGGCTAAATGATTGGTTTCTTCAACCTATGTCACCTAGGAATGGTTGTAAAATGTTGGCAAAATTGCAAGTCTTGAAATTCAGGAGGTTAGCCTGGATCCTCCTCACAAAGCAATGCAAAGAGAGAGTCTGTACTCCTAACAATTCCCTCCTCACCCATTGAAAAATACAATGGGCACAGACTTGGTCTTTTGCAAAGTTCTCTGAAACAAGAGACTTGCATCAATTCCATACTTACAGCTACAACTCAGAACATTTCTGAAGGGGCATGTGAAGAAAGTCCTTAAGGACCTTACACAAGTGGACCAGGTGCTGAAGGTCAAATATCCTATTCATTTGGGAGCATAGCTTGTTTCATTGAGCAAGGCCGGGTTTATGAGCTGGGATTATGATCCATAACCCTCTATGCATCCTTCACTCAAACCCACCACTCACTAAATATATAACCTAATTTGATTTTCTCTTGAGAAGAAACAGAACAGAAAATCCACTGTCTGGATTTTCAGCTGCAATTCAAGAGTTTGGAAATGGGTGTTGTATAATTTACACATGCAAAAGTGTGACCGAATGATGGTCGGCAGCTCTGTGCAGGCAGCTTTAAAACTCTGTTATAAGAATGCTCGAATTCGATCCAGTTTGGAGGAGAGAAGAAAAGGAAAAAAAAAGAAAGAAAAATCATTGCTCTTACTAGCTACTAATACAACTCATATTCTCAATCCAAAGAGTTTTTGAATCATCTTCACAATCCAAAAGATTTTTTGACACCACCCAAACAAAAAAAGGAAAGGAAAAGAAAGAATCTTGTGTTAAATAATCCAAATCAGGTTGAACAATATGCCTAGAAATGATACAGAAGAAAACGTAAGTACAATCGCCGTATACCCACAGCGGAGAAGATCGGGAGTACTAGAGATATACGATCCAGTAGTGCTATCTGAAGATGGTGACTGAAAAGTGGGACTTGATCCTGATGATGAGCTGCTACTAGTATAAGGATCTGCTAAATTAATGGTGTAAGCAGCAGATCCATTTGGATACAACAAGCCCCAATTGCGCTCAGTTGCTGGACCTGGTTTTAAATCCTCATTGAAGAGTGCAAAGATGTAAGTTGGAACAAACACTTGAGGCATTTTAGGTGTACCCACACCACCAAGGATGTATTTGACTAGGTTGTTGTTGTAAGCTTCGGCATTGGTAAGATCAGCACCAACCCCACCTGCTGTAGGCCACCCAGACTCACTGATGGCTAACCTGACATCAGTGAAACCAATCGCCTCCATGGCGTAGTAAACAGCATCAATCTGTGCTTCAAGTAAATTGGTATAGCTGTATTGACCATCAGACAGCATAGCTGCCGGTGCAGAAAAGATGGCATAATCTAATGGAATACCGGATGGGTCAGAAACCCAAGCAAAATACGGATATGCATTTATGTACAGGTATGAATTCGTGTCCTCAAGGTGTTGTAAAAGAGGCATGAGCACAGAGATCGCACTCTCGTTGAAAACACCAGCTGATGGTGGGTATGAGTTGCTGAGAATGCTGAGCTCACAAGCAGTGGAGAGTGTGATGGATGTTAGCCCATGGTTTGTGAGGCTTGTCTGAAGGTTCTGGATTGCAGGGATGAGTTGGGGCCAGATGTCAAAGTTGGATGAAAATAGCTCATTTCCAACCAGGATGACAGTAATGCTTGTTGCAGGGACATATGCCAAGACATTCACCACGATCCATTCATCAGCTGCTGCTGCACTTGCACCTAGTGATGGGATTTCAGTATTGTCCATGCCAATCACTACGTCTAGTCCCGAATTTGCTAGGGCATTCAAGGTCCCTGGATCTGTATTGTAGATTTTCACCTGTCCCGCACCAAGGTTTTTAATCAGTGTCACAGCATCAGCATCTGAAGGAAGATTGTCGCCAACTTGCCCATAATTTATACCCATAAATGGTGCCTCTGTTTTATACCCATCATCAAACCCCCCACCAATATTTTTGTGATCAGTCAACAAAAATTGCTAGCTAGCTCTTGATCAAGCCAACCCACCTCAGAAGCTAAATTACATACCACCCAGAATCATTTTTGTCTTCCTTAGTAGGTTGTAAACTACAAAGGTAGGTAGGAGAAATTCAAGGCCATGGCAACCAAATCCACCTTTTAAAAGACTGCCCAAAAACCTGCCAAATCGGCAGGTATGATCCTTTACATTAGACAAAAAATCAGCTGAGAGAAAATGCTAATTAGCTCAGCAGTGGTAGTGAGACATAATGTCACAGTCAGAATGAAAAACTGCACTCATTGTGTATAAAAAAACCACCTCTATTTAGAACATTCGCATGTGAAATCTGTCTCTTGTAAATCTAACACACCTTCTTTCAAGTCCCAAGCTCCCATAATCACATTCAGACCTGAAAGCAGATCTAAGTGGAAGAGGAAGAAGAAAAAGAAAGACACAACAAAGTTGCCAAAACTACATGTGTGACTGGGTGTACTCTCTTGATTACCTACTACCACAAAGGGCTAGTACCGCCTTTTGGGTGTGGACACTTTGGATTTTTTGTAAAGTGCGTGGACAAATGTGGTTGAGGGATCTATCTTCCGAAACATTGGAAAGCCTCTAGAGATGCACTTGCACAGGTGCACACACAAACACACACACACACACACACACACACAAAACTTGCACAATACACATTCACACATACACATACATAAGAGAATTGCACACATACAGACACCAGGGTTGTTTTTTTTCAATTTTATGAGGTAGGTACTCTGGCAATCATCTGCAAGAGGACTTAGCCAAATTTGGCTACAGGCCAGGGAGGGAAGTAGAAGCATTTAGGAATCCTGCTATATTTTGGCGACATGCTCCAACCTATTGTCTAAATCTGGCAATTTCAGAAACAACATCCACCAACTCTGGTGACTTTGGTCAATTTTTTCCAAAAGAATCTATTGTATGAGTGGCAATGGCATATGTTTTGTCACCTAGATGCAAAATTTTGCACAGAAAAAAAAGAGCAAAAAATACACTAAAACACACACATACATATAAGACTTGTGCACATACACACACACCCACATAGAAAAAAGACTTTTCTACATACATACACAAAAGAGAGTCACTTGTGCACATACATACATGTACATACGTCTTATACAAAAATGGAAAGTTTGGGGGGCAAAGGGAGGGAGGAGAGTGTGTGTACCTGCAAAGGATGGTACTGGAATAACCATCATCGAAACAAGTAGAAGAAAGGGTAACATGGTGCTCTGTATTCTGAGCGTAGCTGCGTTGTGCCATGATGTTTTACTACTACATGTTGTTATTATAGCAGCCTCAGCTTCAGCCTCTTGCTCTTGTTGATGATGATCCAGCTGCTGTTTTGATCTCACAACAGTTCCTGCCTTCTTAGACTGCCCCCATTTCATCTCTCCTCCACTTCTCAACACACAGCAGCAGCAGCTCAAATTGATTGCTGAATCTATGATCTCCAAACTGTGGGAATTGAAGCTTTTTGTTTTTGGTGAGTTTTAGAGTCAACTGAAGCACCACGCACAGGCAGGCTGATATTTGATTGATGACCAGAGAGACACAGAGAGAAACTTGGGAGGTCCCAAAATCAAGAGTTTTGAGTGTTTTCTTTCTGGGAAGATCAGATTTCTGGGTGGATGGATGAGATTTTTGGATTACCCACAAATTTTCCAATGGAGTTCTGTGGTGTCGAGCTCAGCCACTTGAAAGCTCATCACATAATACACCGATGGATCACAACAACAAACAAATAACAGCAGCAGCAGCAGCAGCAAAAGCTATTAGAAAGAAAAGCTGGTCAGTTGTGAGTCCAAACCAAAAGGACTTCAAAACCCGGGGCTCAAATCTTCATATAATTGTAGAAGCAGCTGGTGATCGAGATCAGTGGGAGCTTCAAACTTGCAAAACAATCCAATCTCAACAACCCATCATATAGAACATCCTAATTTTTTCTTCTTCTCTCTTCAGGAAGAAAAAACAAAAAAATGCAATGAGACTCTAAGTTTCAACAAACAAAAGGCTCATGAGCCTCCTGCTGGTGGTTCCTCAAAACCCAAGTCTGAATCTTGACCAAAACTGCAGCTACCACTGCAATGAATCAGAAGAAGCAAAACTGGAGGAAAAAAAAAACATATATATATATTGTATATAGTGAATTTGGCTCATCCAAATCTCTGGCACTCAAAATGCAAGAATTCAACTAAGTACATCAATTTCTTCAGCTGGTTCTCCTGAGCTCCCCACAGATCACTCAATGTCAGCTCCCTACTGATTCAATTAAATTTACACAAAAATTGTTCTCTCCTCTGTGACCCAAACTCTCCTGTGTCTGTTTCTCTCTCTCTCTCTCTCTCTCATATCTCTCTCTGCGTTTCTCTTTCTTTTGGGTCACTGTCTATGGGAGGCAGGGCAGTAAGGCAGGATTTAAACACAAGCTCCACTGGCTGCAACAACCCATTTGTATAAACAAAAGAAACTCAAAAGCTCCAAGCTGGTAATTTTCAAGTTCAACACATTTGAAGTAAAAGCAAAACACACCATTTTTTTGGGTGGGTTGTGAATTGTGGGGATGAACTCTGCTGCTGTTTGCTAGACCTCTAGGTAGTAGTACCTAGAAAGGCAACAATAAACAAAGAAGCTCAGCTGAAGAAGCAGACAAACAGGAAAAAGAAAAGAAAAAGGAACAGGAAAAGAAGAGTAAGGCAGAAGAAGCCTGTCAAAAACAGCTGCCCAATTCTGGGGATGAAAAGTTCTCAAGGATCCCAATTCTGGGGATGGAAAAAAGTTCTTCAGAGTTCCAATTCTGGGGATGGGAAGTTTTCAATAATTCCATTTCTGTGGATAAAAAAAAGTTTTGAAGGATTCCAATTCTGGGGATGGACAAAGTTTCTTCAGAATTCCAATTCTGGTGATGAAAGAGGGTTCTTCAGAATTATAATTCTGGGGAAGGATGAAAGTTCTTAAGAATTCCAAGTCTGGGGATGAAAAGCGCTCAAGATTTCTAATTCTGTGGATGAAATATTGTCAAGAATTTTTAATTCTGGAGATGAAATGTAGCTGGTTTCTGGGAATTTGATTTCTGGTATGGATTATAGTTTGCAACTCCTTTTGTTTTGTGTTTGTTTTTTCCTTCTCAACTACAACTGGGTTTCACTTGGCCAACCCAAGTTGCCCTCCCTTTGGCTGAGAATGTATCTATCTTTATGGGACATTTTGCACCAGTACCCTTTCAGACTTTGATAACAACAAAACCCACAGAAATTAGATGAACTATGGGTCCTTATTGCAAGCCCAAAACATGCATAACATAACATGGGTCCAATGTGTCTCTGGGCATCATCCAACAAAATGATGGATTGGGTCAAGGGCAGACAACCAAAAAGAAGAAGAAGAAGCAGGCAGTACTTTTGTACTACTTGCAATAAGGACCCATACCTGATTTATCTTCTTTTCAACAAAACTACCCGGCAATTAAAAATAACAAAAGAGTAATAGCTTGGAATCTAGAAAGTTCCTTAATTTAATAACAATTAGATCCAGTTTTTTTTTTCCTTTTTTTATTAAATTGTGATATCAAGAATATGGCAAATTTACACCAGAAAAACAAGAACTTCCAAAAGTTTCCCAATTTTTCTGTCTGATAAATGACAAATGTTTTTGGAGAAAAAAATTGCTTGGTTCTGGATTTTTTTGTTCTGCTATGAAAGAATTGGGCAGGTTTGCATTTTTTGGGCATGGTGGGCATTATAGCAGAGCCCCTCTCCTCATTTGCTTATATGCTAGGAAAATAAGAGCACCGTCCTACAAGTGATAAACCCTAAATCCTAAATTAAACATGGGTAGTTCCATAGAAACCCTAAACCCTAAACTGTAAACCAGGTTTTTGGCCGATAAAAATGTTTCTTTTATGGTGGTTTAGGCCCAGTTATCAATCTTTCATGTTTTTTTTTGGCGTGAGTGAGGCCAAGGGCAGGTGCCAAGATTTTTTTTTTAAACCTAGAGATTTCGCAACAAATTTAGAAATATAAATCTAACAATAGGAATGTGAAATTGAGCAAAAGGTACCTATTTTGAATTGTTAGATCATAGGTAGAAAAAGAAAATGTGGGTGCAAATTCACAAATGGGAAGGAGACGATGAAAAATGTGGATTGGAAAAGAAGAAAAGAAAACCTTGGACCCTAACAAATGAAAAGTGTAGGTTGCTAATATTGAAAGAAAAAAAGGATGGGAAAAATATCAACACTAAGCAATACAAATTGAAGTGGGACCTCTATGGGAAAACACTTGAGTTATAATGAATGAATGCCCAATGAAACGAAATGCTAATGATCAAGGGTTTTTTTGAAAAATTTATGGTTTCAAAAGTTTGGTGATTTTTTTCCCAAAGTTTTAGCAACTTTTTTTGCAAATCAACACTAAAAAAAGAAATCTCAAATGTTTTGGTCACCATTGTGTGAAAATTCACACAAATATTTGTGAATGGAGAGACATTGATTAAGTATGTCATCAATAGTTAACCGTGAAAACAAGGGGTAATAGGTGAAATAGAGTTTAAGCTAACAAACAATGTGTAAGTTTCACTTAGCAACAACTATTGGTATATCTTTCAAGGCATTGAAAGGATAAATTATGGACATTTTTATTCATTTAAATTTATGGAGAGGCAAATTAGGGAATAGGGTTCATGGGTGGGTTGTGGGGATGAAGGGACTTTTGTGGAGGTTCACAAAGGTGTGCATCATCTTGTGTTTTACATGGAAGATGTTTGCTAAGAATAAGTCATCTTGCATTTTGCATGGAGGAGGTCAACCAAAGAGACAAAGGGTACCATTTAGTGGTAAAGGTGGTCATTTTGGTATCCTTGAAGCATGAGGATAGGATTTTTGAAGGAAATAGTCTCAATTTTGAAGTATGCATATTTTGAAAAAGCTTAAAAAGGAGAGCTTCAAAGAAACACTTTCTAGGTAAATGGAAAGTAGCACGTAACCTGCATATAATATTTATTGAAAGTAAAGCATAAGGGGAGGTTGGTTGTGGCACTTGGGAGCAATTTGCAAGTTGGAATATACAATTTAATATTTTTATTTGTTGCATGTTGCAAAAAGTAAAAGAACAAAGACAAGAACAACAAAACTCAAAGGCACAATTTATAATAAAATTCATTTTACAATACAATTAGGATCAAATTTTGACATGAAGTCCTTGACATGATGAAGGCAAGATTTGTTATGTTTTAATCTTTAAACAATAAGGGGTGCCTTATTTGAAAATTGAATAAGAAAGATAGAAAGTAATTTCAATGAATGTTTTATTAAATATTTTTAATTTTTCAAAAAAATCATCATGTTGAGAAACCTTTTATGAAGCTAGGCAATTTTGTGAATATTATAAGGAACATTTTGAAGGTTAAGCCTTGGGGAGGGCATTTCCATTTTATTTCAAACAACATGCAAAAAAATATAGGTGCAATTTATTGATTTTTTTAATAAATGTAAATAGGATGCTTGTAATTCATTATGAGAATAGATTTGAAATATATTCAAAATATGTCATTTTTTCATAACAATTTTAAAAATATCATTTTATTTCAAGTGTTTCTTAAACTATACAAGTAGTGACTACTTGGGGGTTAATCATACATGTGCATGCAATCAAAATCATCCTGATTCCATTACATCAAAAATGGCATTCTATTATTAGTCTTTTTCTACTAGGTTAGTTATTTATGTCATTTGTAATAAAATTATATCCATCTTTTATGTCACTTTTAATCATTTATGCCACTTGTAGTTGTATAGGATTAGTTGTAGAATGCCATTTTTGGTGTAATGATCTAAACCTATAAGAAAGCCAAAAAAAAAAAAAAAAAAAAAAAAAAAA
>Ga0209208_10001843_pt1 | contig 30218 bp, 16 predicted proteins | sample S1TSphfallax_3_FD_187694 | JGI IMG/M metagenome (GOLD analysis project Ga0209208, IMG submission 187694) | Host-associated microbial communities from peat moss isolated from Minnesota, USA - S1T2_Fd - Sphagnum fallax MG (SPAdes) (version 2) | ecosystem: Host-associated > Plants > Peat moss >...
TCCTAAAGGGTTGGTTGGTAGTGGCGGCCAATGCGGGAAGTCATGACCCCATTCGTGTACTTTAATCGCGTAGCTTGCGACTTGGGTTTTGCAAAACCCGAATGTTACTTCTCGTACCTTGATAAGCAAACCTTTTAGTTAAGGCTTGGTTGTTGTGACCGAGGCGCGAGATTGGGAAAGGAGTCATGTCAAGTAGCTTAGGTCAAAAGTAGACTTGACTTAAGTTCCTCATGAGGGGAAGAATGAAAAGTTCCTCCCAAATGAGGAGCTTCGTCAAACTAGGATAGTTTAGTCCTCTTTTGACGAAGCAAAGGAAGAGGGTTTTTGAGAAGACCCTCTTGGACTTGTCAACAAAGTGTTGGAAACTTGGGGATGCCTAAGTTAGCTTGAGACAAGGTCTAGCCACAAAGTTGGCAAATAATGGTCAAGGATCCAAAAGAAAGCAATTGCAAGTGGGTGAGAAAATATTCTAAGTGTCAATGAGAACATTGACCTTTCTTTTAGTCGGGGAGAGTGTCGCAACCCCACTTTGGCCAAGTGTGGGGGTGAAGCCCAACACTCCCAAAGTTGGGGACTTGGAATCCTCCGGGACTCCCGAAGGTTTAGAGTTCGACAGCAAGGCCCAAAACACCTCGCATTGAGGTGTTCTTGGTGTCATTGGAAAGTTCTTGAAGCGTATATATTGAAAATGGCCTCGCATTGGCCATTTGAACATCTGTCACCCAAGTTATGGGCAAAAGAAGGGCCGGGAGTCAAATTGGCAATTTGACTCCTGACCACTAAAAGTCAGGAATCGACCTCTTCCCGACCTCCGAATTAAAAGTGCGACATGGCGTTAGAAAGATCTCGACGAGGGCTACAACTTTGATTTACACCTTGTCACGATCAGACTTTGCAGTCGGGAGTTATGAGTTCCCAAAGTCCCGGGACTCCAACCGAGACAATTTCGGGACAATTTCGGGACTCCAACTTGGGAGTCCCAGGAAAAAGAGCCATTTGGATGTAGCCTCGGCGGAGCGTTGCAGAAAATACTACATGGGGGAAGGTGGTGGCTTCCCTCGAGTCCGGGCCGTGGTGAGTCTTGTGGTCCAAAGTGCCCGTGGCTTGTCCCAACACCCAAGGGTGTCTCGAAATGTGAAACTAACCCCGTGTGGTTGGTTTTTGGATGCAGATTCAAGCTTGATCTACTAGTCCCTCTTCCTAGTCTAATCCCGGGACTTCTAGCACGCCCCTCTACCCCTCTATAGTGCTGGAAGTCGGGAGCGCCCTTCTGAGTCCCAATTCCGCAACTCCACATAGGTGAACCCTCAAGTGGGTTCACCCCGGGACTTGGGAGTGCGTCAAAGGAGTTGGGGCACACTCCTTGGTTCATAGCACTTTGGAGGGGTAGAGGGGCATGCTAGAGCTCCGGGATGGGACTAGGAAAAATGACAAGCATCAATTACTCACACGGACCTACACAAAACCAACACAAGGTGGTTAGTGCATAGTTGGAACACTTTTGGTGTTAGGATGAGCCATGGGCAACTCAAACTCACAAGACTCATCACGGCCCGGATTTGGGGAAACCACCACCTTCCTTTTTATAGTATACTTTGTGCCTTTCCATGAGGCCCACATTCAAATGGCATTTTGTCCTGGGACTCTCAAATGGGAGTCCCGAAATTCCCAAAGTTAGGACTCCTGTGACTTTGGGGCCCCATAACTTTGCGTGCAGACCTCCAATTGAGATGAGTCTCAAGCAAAGTTTTAGTCCTTATCAAGAGCTTTTCAATGGTATGTCGCACGCCACTTGCACGCAAGGAGATCAGGTCGACTCTCAACCTTTAGTGATCAGGAGTCAAATTATCAATTTGACTCCTTGCCCTTCTTGTGGCCATAACTTATGTTTTAGATGTCCAAATGGGTCATGCAAGCCCATTTTAGACATTTAAGTTTCAATATCTTTCCAATGGTATAAAGAACTCTTCAATCCATTGGGTTTTGACCCCTAAAATCGCTCTCTGAACATTAGGGAGTCCACCGGGATTCCAACTCCCAAGGTGGAAGCTCCTTTGGAAGTGTGAGGGTTCATTCCCTCACACTTGCTTTCATTCCCAAGCTTCCTCTCTTGGCCTGCAACCTCGTAAACCCTTGCCTTGGTCACGAGCCCAAGGCTAGGGTTGTGACACATTGCAACCATGAGTCGTTTTTCATCCAATCCAAATTTCACACATGGCATCACAAGAAAGGTTACAGAACTCAAATGTGTAGTGGTGCCACAAATAAAATAGCCCGAAGTGGTAATAATAAATATTCCGCATTATGCCATTGAGGGTGAATATTTGCAATTCCAAATGAAAATTTGTGCAATAGAGGGGCAACACATGGGTGTGTCACAATGCATGGCTTGCAACTATTAGATGAACATTATAATTATGAATCATTTTTCATCTGATCCAAACCTCACACATGGTGTCCGCCCGCCTAATAGGGGGGAGGATGAATTTCGATATGTCTCTTACCGAAATTGCCTCTCCTTTCGAACATTGGCTATAAGTTTTATAATGTTTTTAGTACTTGTAGGCATCAAATGTGGTTCTAATGGAAGTCTTGCACTAGAAATTTGTTTAGTCCGAACTAGATTCGAACTCTGGTTTGGCCCTTCTTCCATGGACTTGATGGTTTCGGTGATCATTTTGTTGAAATGTGCTTCCTTAATGACAATATAGGATTTTAGGGACAAAGTCGAGCCAAATTCCAAGATCACAATGCCAACAACAACGTGGGCAAATTTTTTTGTTGCTTTGAGGTTTTTAGTCATCCCATTGATTTCCTCAATGTCCTCCATCTCTTCATTGATATTAATGGGTGTGCACTAAAAGGGCGTTCTTGTAGTTAGATCTTGCAATTTTAACTTGCAATATTAATTTGGTAGCACCTTCCTCCTCCTTATTTAATTTCGGTAGGATGAATATTGGGTCGACTAAAAACTAATTCTAGAGCAGGATGTCTACCACTTGGGTAGTTCCAAATTTGGTGTTATCCTTACTTGTGTCGGGTTTTGTTGGTGTAGAAAAATCTTGCAACTTGCTATAAAGGTTGTTGAAGACTACATACAACCAACCATTACTAGTTGGGCCATTTTTAGTTTTTCCATAATGAATTTAACCATGGTTATTATAAACATAAATAAATTAACTATATTAATTTTTAACATATTGTTATTTGACCCTAATAAATTTAACCATAATCAATAGACCCCTAATTAGTTTAAAATTATTGTTAATTTAACCATGGTTGGTTTTGCCATAATTTTTTTTTCATGTTTATTTCAGTCATAATTAATTTTTTCATAATTGGTTTTGCCATAAAATATTTATTCATTACTTAGTTTATTTAATTTCATTTATTCATGGTTAGCTTAACCATTTTAAATTTAGCCATGTTTAATTTTTCCATAATTATTTTAGTCATTTTGATTTGAGCCATAATTATTTCATTCATGTTTATTTTAATCATAATTGATTTTTCCATAAAATATTTATTAATTAGTTTTTTTAACCAAATTTATTTACTCATGGTTAGTTTAACCATTTTTAATTTAGCCATGTTTAATTTTTCCATAAATATTTTAACCATTTTGATTTTAGCTGTAATTATTTCATTCCTTTTTATTTTAATCATAATTAATTTTTGCATAATTGGTTTGCCATAAAATATTTATTCATTAGTTAGTTTGCCCATATTAGTTTTATTTTAGTGGCCAGTTTAGCAAAATATATTTACTCATGGTTAATTTAACCATTTCTAATTTAACCATAGTTAAAATTTCCATAATTACATCATTCATGCTTATTTTAAACCATAATTAATTTTTTCATAATTGGTTTTGCCATAAAACATTTATTCATTAATTAGTTTAGCCATATGAAATTTATTAGTGGCTAGTTTAACAAAATTTATTTACTCATGGTTAGTTCAATCATTTCTAGTTTAGTCATAAAATATTTATTCATTAATTAATTTAATGATTTCTAATTTAGCCACGGTTGGTTTAGCCATAAAATATTTATTCATTGGTTACCTTGGCCTTATTTATTTTATTCATGGTTATTTTTCCATAATTATTTTAAAATTTGGCTGGTTTAGATATTATTAGTTTAATAATCATTAATTTTTCCATGATTACTTCACTAGTAGAAAACCCCCCTTTTTTAACCAGAAGTTTTCAACTACATGACATTTGCAAATATGTTTCAATTGAAAAATTTTAAATTAAAAAATAAAATTATGGCATTTTACCAATTAAGTTGATTCGTTTACTATATTGATATATAGTTGAAAGCATTTTTCAATTACATGGTCATTTGCCGAATATTCCCAGCATCAACAATGTTTCCAAGTTGAACTTCCAATATTGTAGTTCCAAACATTCTAAACCAAGTTGTTGCACCCCTATTCATTGAAAACTTTTTGATGACAAGTTCTATAGCATAACCTTAGACATGGTTTGGGAGATATCATTATGACAAAACAAAACAAGCTATTTTTCTTCATGGATAAATAAAGTAACATGTGTTGTTCGCCCCAAGTATGAACACACTCAACTTATTTTCCTTTCTAAACCTAATCTGTTGTAATTTATTTGAATTTTCAACAACAAAATTCATTCAAAATTCAATATATTCCAAACCTTAAATATGAAAATTATGAAATAAATTTCATTAAATCTAACTTAGCGATTATTTTCCAACAATATCAAATACACCTTTGGATTTGAATAATTTTTATATTTATGATTTTATTAACATTTATTAAAAAATGGTTCAATAATCAACAACCTTTGCATTGTACAAAACATTTCAACCCAAGTTAGTGCACACCTATCCATTTTTAGGTTTTCAAAGATATCAATAACATTATATGAAGTAATTTGGTTTGGGAAATTTCAACATGATAGAATAAAACAAAACAAACAAACAACTTTCATTAATAGATTAGATTTTGTATAAATTATCTTTGTATAAAATGAATGGTCATGTTTGATGCAAATATTTTTTATGCACACAAATTATAAAATTTGATTGAAGGAAATTTTTAAAAATTCTAAAATATAATTTTGTAATAATGTGCATGTTTAATACATTTAATTGTTATTTATATGTAAATTGGATTTTGTTTACAACATATCAAATAATGATACATAATTAATTTTTTTGTGGAAATCTAATGTTTATTAATTCTTATAGACATGATATCTGCAATAAAAATTCATTAAACATTAAACTACATGTAAATTCTATTTGTGCAAATTAATGTCTATGTATTATCGCAACCCTAACATTGGGTTCATGATTAGGTGTGAAGTGCAAGGGACCATGAGGCCGAGAGTGTGTTTTGGTGTGAAACACACTTTCACAAATGGAGGGAGAGTGGAAGGAATGAAGCCTAATAACTCTCAAGTGCATTCTCATTTTGGGAGTTGCACTCGTGTAGGAGTTGTGAATGTTCAAAGCCTTGGTTGGAAAAGTAAACAATCACCAAATTGGGCCCCTAGGACACCACTAGAAAGGTTTTGAAATGTAGATGTTTAAAGTGCCCTCGCATTGTTCATTTAAACTTGAATTGCATAAGTTATGAGCAAAAGAAGGGGCATGAGTCAAATTGGGACTATAAGACATTGGCCTATACTCTCAAAACAAACTGTATTTGAGAAAGATTTGAGCATCCAAAGTTTTGGAACCCATTTGGGAATCATGGGAGAAAATGACATTTGAATGTAAGCCCCGCAAAGAGGCATATAATATACTATAAGGAGGGACTAATGCCTCTTCCCAAAGGTTGTGGGTTGTGTAAAGCTTGTGCTTCAGGTTGTCTTTACTAAATTTGTTACACCACTTCCATTCAACTTGCATTGACCACCCTTTTTTCTTGGTTGTGTAGGTTGATTTCATTTTTAACTCTCGCTTGTGAGATCGTCCTAATCCCATCTGGGCCTCTAGCATGCCCTCTTACCCCCAAAATGCTATGAATTAGAGAGCGTGCCCCAACTCTTTTCTTCTTTCGTCGTTTCGCTTTGGGACCCACTTTAGGGTTTTTTGATGAGTTTGGGGGCGCATCATGTATGATGCAATTTTGTTTTGTGCATATAAATATTAAAATTTAATTTCAAAATAAAATTTAAAGAAATTTTGAAATATGAGGTTGTAATAATGTAAGTTCAGTATACATAATTTTATTTTTTTTGTAAATCAAATGTTAATTTACAACAACTCAAGTAATGATACAAAATTCATAATTTTGTGGAATTTTAATGTTTATTCATTTTATACATATGATGTCTTAATATTTTTTTAATTAAAATAAAGGTTCATTAATTATTAAGGTACATTAAAATATATTTTTGTATACATGAATGATAACATGAATGATGATTTTTTGTGCATATAAATATTACCTTTTAATTTGAAAATCTTTAAAAAATCTAAAATATAAATCAACTTAATAACTATGTAATTACATGCATAATTTATAATTTCTATGTAAATTCAATTTTAGTTTACAACATATCAAATAAGGATATTTAGGTAATATTTTTTTGGAATATGTTCAATACATGTGTAATTTATTATTTGCATGTATATTCAATTTTAGTTTACAACATATCATGTATTGATACATAATTAATTTTTCTAGAATTTTTTTAATTCTATTTTTTCTATTAGTTCCAATAAATTTTTCATTTATTAAAAATATTATTTAATTTTTTATGATTAAATTATAATAAGTTTTAGAATAATTAGCAAAGAGATTTCATAAATTATCATACAATTTCAGAAGTTATTGTTATTTAACACTACTATACTATAAATATTTCTATCCAATATTTATCATACTAGGTCATTTAATAGTTCCAACAAGTTAGATAAAAATACGAATAAAAATAGTTAAATAACTAGCCTAACCTAACTATTAGCTACAATATTATTATTCATGTTGTTGTTGTAATTCTATTAATTATGAAAAAATATAATAATTACTATAATTAAAATATCATCTAAAATATATTTATGATATGTTAATAAAAATTTATAATGAATTTCGAATTTGAAAAAAATTCAGTGATAATTAATTTTTTAATAGATATATACATTTATTTTTTGATTAAATTTTTTTTACCATATTATTTTTAAAATGATGATAATATGTTTGATTGTTTAATTATACAGCTAAATAGTTGATGTATACTTACTATAAATAATTAAGGTAAGTAGCTAGACTTAGGCTAGGTAGATAATTAGTTTAAGTTTAGGCCTAACTAAGCTTAGATTTGCTTGTACAACTAAAGTACAACTATTTGAATTGCAATTAAGTTGCAATTGGGTTACAACTAAAGTTTATAACAAATCATACTCTATCACAAAACATTTTCAAGTTTTCCTTCATTTCAACACAAGATTGAACATTTTTTTATGTCATTGGAAGTGCAAAACAAAAAGCTACAAATGTTCTTTGATTTTCAAAGTAAAGGAACAAAGTAGAGAACAAAAAAAAAAAAGTGATATTTTGTTTCAAATTTTGTCTCTAGACCCCCTTTACTTCCAACAATTATATCTTGCTCATTTTTCATTCATTTTGAACAATTTCAAACGCTACAAATGCACTATTTCAAAATCTATAAAACTCGTTTAAAGTGAAAAGTCATAAAAACAATAGTTGAAGAGTTTAAGCTTCAAATTCATACTAAACACTTATGAAAAAATCCAAAGCACAACCCCCCTTCAATTTGAAAGGGCACATTTTGCTCATTTTCCATTAGATTGTGGCGTTTTTTACAAATTTGGATACGTTAAGTGATGAATATAAAATTGTTTTAAGTTTCAAAAGGAACAAACCATGGATAAACAAGTTATAATGATCCAATATCGTCAAGTGTTCGGTGGTAGGTGTGTTTACCCTAGGTTACAACTAGAATTTTTATCCCATATTGTTTGGTTTCCATTCCATGAATTCAAACTACATAAAGGAGTGCATTCAGATTATTGGAGAACACAATAAACATGAAAATCTAATAGTTATTTGGGATGAGCCAATAAAAAAGGTTCAACCTTAAAGGTTAAACCAAATGAAATAGGATTTCATTTATTCGTTGTCATGTGGTTTAGGTTTGGGCCTAACATAGGTGCCCAGATCTAACCCTAATTTAAGCCTAAATTAAATGGCCTATGTTTAGGTTTAGCCTAGGTGCCTAGGTTTAAACCTAACCTATGCTTAAGCACCATGTGGCTTAAATTATTGATGTGGACGTGCCACGTGCCATTTAACTATTTGTTGACCCCAAAATTGTGATCATGCCACATGTCATTTAACTATTATTGAGCCTGCATTTTATGAATGTGCCATGTGTCAACATTGTTAGTGTGCCACTTGTCACCAAACCATTGGCCAAATGTTCGATTTACATAGTTGTAACATACTCAAAATGTTCAACTTACATAATTACAACCTAGTTGAAATTGTAATTATATTTTTGGTTGATGTCATGCTTAGTTAGTGGATGAAGTTTATCCATTAATTGAATGTAGTTGACAACATCCTTTGACTATATTGGTAGAACAATTTGCAATTAAATTAACAAGTAGTGGCTATTGTTGTGGTGTTGACACATGGTATACATTTTCAAATGTAATTTCATTCTCGAGTTATACTTTTTGACATTACTAGTCAGCAATTGCAAAAAAATATTTCCCGGTTACAAAACAAAATTACAACTATATGTGTAGTTTTCGATTTAGTTTATAGTTGAATAGTAGTTGCAAAAGGGGGGGAGGGGGGGGGGTGTTTCTACTAGTGCTTTAATTGTGGTTGGTTTAAACATGATTTTACAAATCATTAATTTTGCCATAATTAAATTTTCCTAGATTAAATCAGCCACTTATTTAACTTATGTAATGTAAGTATGTGGCTAAATAACCTAAATACAATTAGCTTATATGTATGTGTATTGATTTATACATACCCTACTTATACTCCACCTATAGGTAACCTAGTTATATAAGTTAAGGTAGGCCATTATATAACCTATGATAAATGACTACTTGGTTAATTAGTTATTTACCTAAAATACACTAATGAATGTGTAATTAAATAGTTAAATATTAGTTATTACAAATACATCGTTGATAATATATAATGAATTAGGTCAAGTTTGTAAGGATTAGTTATAATTTGGTTGTAATTATTAGTTAACAATATAATACATTATAAATATCTTGATATTTTATATAATTCAAGGATTTATAATATGGTTGTAATTATTTATTATAACTAAATAACTAGATATTAAATATTAATAACTTTTATTTTAACTTAATTAACATAAAAATTTACCTACCTCTTTATTTATTTACTTAATTTATGTATCTTACATAATTATTTAGAAATAATGTTGTGTGAACTAAAAGGCTCTAGTGTTGTGTGGACATGAAAATGTTTTTCCTTCCCAAAAGTTTGTCCTATATTGTTTATCATCCTTTCCAAATGATGAGCAATATAAATAGATGCACCATAAGCATCCAAAACATAACAAATATTTTTAAAAGGAAGGCCACTTGGGATGAGCTAATTAAAAAGGCTCAACCTTAAAGGCCAAATTCAAAATGAAATAGGATTTTCTTACTTAGGTCATACAGTTGTAGGCTTAATCTAGGTGGTGTACATTTAAGCCTAGTAAAGGTCATAGCTTAGGTTGCCCTAACCTACTTTAGGCTTTTATACTTAATTGTTAATTATAGGATCTTAGATTTGGGCCTAGGAGTTTAGGTTGTAAGTTCCCAAACGTAGGGATCTTAGGAGTAGGTATCTAAATTACATATAACCTAGGTTGTTTAGGTTCTATCCACATGGCATAGCATAGTGGCCAATATTTAAATGCCACATGGCATAGCCTAATGACCAATGTCTAAATGCCACATGGCATAACCTAGTGGCCAATGTTTAAATGTCATGTGGCATAGCCTACTGGCCATGTTTAAATGCTATGTGGCATAGCCTAATGGCCATGTTTAAATGCCATGTGGCATAGCCTAAATAGCCAATGTTTAGATGTGGTTTAACTTGGGTGGCCATTGTTTAAATGCCACATGGCATTTGCTTAGTCAAAATGGTGTTTGATTAGTCAAAAGTAGTAGTCAAAAATGCCAACTAAGGTTTAGTCAAAAAGTACACGGCCTAATCACAGTGGACAAGTTCAAAATGACTTGTCCAAAATGATTGAGAGGTTTTTTTGATACTTGTCCAAAAAGGGTATTTTTTGACCAAAATTTCTAGTAAAAAAAATTAGGAATTCTAGTAGTGTGTATATGTGTGTGTTTACAATAAGATTGATAGACATAGTGAAGATTTTGGTTAAGGGGTCTACAAAGTGGTTTTGTATTAAACATGGTCTTTGTGCTGAGGGGTTAAACATCCATAAGGAGGTGACTAATGAACATGCTTCCTTTCATGACTATGAGGCATTGTGGGGCCCTAAATCAATCAATGGGTTTAAGGTAGATAGTTGTGGTGATGTTAGTATGATCAGCATAATCCAAGAGCTTTATCCCATTGTGTATCAAAGGTCTAAGATCGCCAACAATACTATTGGTTTACATTTTGCAAAAGGTTTGTTTATTGAGAGGAAAGGTGTATTTAAAATTAATTGGGTTTTTTTTGTAGAGCAAGTGCAAAGCATGGGTTCAAGATGTCATAAGGCAAAAGGTCCTACTGACAACAATTATAAAAGATCATCCTTGGTTAGTTGTTTATGTTTAGTAGTGTTGCCTCCAACAATGTCGCCTCTAACAATGTGCCTTAGTTAGATGAAGAGGTTTCTACAATTGCATATATAACCCCAAATCTTGTGTCCCTAAGATTACAATAATTGAAAATTATTTATAAGCTACTTTGAAAGCCAATGTGTGTCACATCCTCATTTTTAAAGTTGAGAGAATTGTAATTCTCCAAGAACAACTAACTGGTCACAATTAGAGTAAGACTTATTGACCAATAACATCCATGAGTAATCCAAAAGCTCGAAATTTGCTACAAAACATGAGGCAACATTGCAATCTTATGCTTTAAGTGGTTTAGGTGGCAAATTGATTTTCTCTACCCCTAAACCCATATGACACCCTTCAACATGAACAACAAAACCTCTTGAGTTGTTAATTGGCCCATGTCCTATTTGTTTTGATATGTTCCATTGTTTGGACATTGTGGTGGCATCTTGCAAATGCATGTACCATCCTTGGTGCTTTAGATTCCACATGCATTTGTCCCTATAATGTGCAAAAGGATCATGTGACTTGCCATTTGGTCTTGACTGGTTAACAAGTCATGGGGTTTAAGGTGGCAACAAATGACCCATTGGTTAAAAGCCAACATGCAAATCAAGATGGTCTATTTTTTCTATTGGCCTTAAGCTATTTTCATCCAAGTTATACATGGATACTGATATTCTTGATCAAGGTAATAATTTTCACATGCAGTACATTACTATAGAAAAAGTTACTTTTTGAATGTTGTTTGCACCAAACAAATGTAGTTGAACTATAACACAAGCACTAGCACGTGTGATTTTTTTTTTTTCCATTCTTGAACATTAAGATAAAAAACTTGGTGGTCCAAAACCCAACCTTCATCAATTTGAACCATTTATGTTCAAAGCATTTGATGTACAATATGCACCCTTTAAAACTATAACATTGGCTTCCCTATGGGAGAAGGGTGACACTTGATATAATGCCAAGGGTTTTGTACTTGTGTTTGTATATTTAACATTATGCAAATTTATAGATCTACAACCAAATTATATATTTATATCATGTGTGCATTAATATATTGAAACAATCTATTATAATTGGGTCCATGTTTTATATATATGATTGATTTGAGCCCATGATCATACTTTTTATACTAGCTATTTACATACACCCTTCGATGTGTGTATATTTTCAATCTCTAATGGAAAAAAATAGCTACCCAAACTCATGCACCTAATTACTTAACATGAAAAAGCTTGATGAATGACAATATAACCAATATAGTGATAATATTCAATTACTTGAAAACTCTTTGACATCATATTTAGAGCAATAAAACATTATGCATACTTGACTAGGTAGACTAATATTGAATATCATAATTGATGATAACATCCAAATAAATGGTATGTCAAGACCTTTAGTAGGGTTGCATTTATGCAAATTATAGTATTTTGTTTTCTTGCATACCTTGCATTTGTTCACAATGCAACATTCTTCAAGAATTACCTTGAAGTACCCATCTTGCTTGAAATCCATGTTGAACAATGTTTTTGCTAAAGTTGATTATTTCAAAATTCTCATTTGTTCCTTCACAGTACATTATTTGCACATAATCATAAAACTAGATGTTGCAAAAGATTAGACAATTGCAATTCAATGAACATTGAAAATAAAAATAAACATAGATCAAGGATGATGCCATGGATGTACATGCTAAAACAATTGACCATACACACATTGGGCCCTTGTTATACATGTTTTGTGCTTGGAATGGACATTTCCAAGCACAAGTTAGGCATAATAGGGCCCAAAGTGTGTTAGTTTTGGGCTATCGGCCTACTACTTTGATGAAGTAATATAATCATCCACCCTATTTAATCACACCAAAGAACAAAATATTTTGACTAATAATTAACCTCCTACACCTAGTTGCACTATAGATTATTATGTCCATTCTATATTAGTCAATCTTTCAAAAATATTGCTTGTGCCATTACTTTTATCTGCCCTAATATTGAAGGTTTAAGGCCATTACATCCCCTTTTCTTGCCAAGAAATTTTCCAAGTTTAGATATGAAAATCTTAACCTCATTGTTCCCTAATAGTTAACAAAATCCTTGTATGGTACTTTCCAATATGATAATAATGACATAATGGAAACTATTGAATTGAGCTACCTTGAACCAACCTTTTCTTAAACCACTTGATAATCTTTTCTAGAATTCACCTCCAATTTTATCATGACCAAATCCTCTTCAATACAAGATATTTCTTTGATTCACAACTATGACGCACTAGAACATTAAGTAAAGGAAGAAAATTGTAAATAAAGGATTAAAAAACAAAAACAAAATAAATGTACTCCGTTGAAATTTTTCTACCCTCCTTGAAGGTTTGGGGTGCACAAATCTTCCAATGTTAGTTGTATGCCCACCCTCAGACCTCCAATATCCCCAACTTTCCCAAAAGAACAAAATAACAATCATAGTTCAAAGTACAATAGGTGGAGAACTAACCAAATAAGCCCCAAGTTTGACATGCATGTTAATTTCAACTTCACTAGAACTATCATTAAATTCATAAAATGCAATTGTAAAACACTTCATGAATCTTTGATGAAAGACAAACAAAACATTCATGTAAGTGTTAGAATATGTAGTTTTCCACCTAATAAGGTAGGTTAATTATCAGTAGTTTGCCTTTCTTTTATAATAGCTAACACTTGTGCTTTATCTTCAATTGCCATGAAGAACCTAGAATCACCTTTTTTTTTGGCAATTGGGAACATAGGAAGCTTTGATGCCACCACATGATGGGAGTAGACAAATGTTGGAGCTGCATTTGCCAATAGCTTATATGAAAAGTTTTCACCTTGTTGGCCTGTAATCCTATAGTACCACACCCCTTTGAACATCATTTCCCCCTCGTAACAAGTATTCCCACATTCATTTTCAAAGGTTTTTTCACACCTATGCAATGTTTTGTTGCAAAACATAACATAAATGGATCCCCATTTCCAATTCATCATAAATAACACCAAAATTATCACCAGATTCAACTCTTGCAACCTCCGATTCCACATCATGATCATCATTTCCAAATTTTGCATCCTAATCTAAAGGTTCAATGGCATTCATAGTGTAAACCTAAACATTCCCATGAAATTAAAACCACAGTTAATATGCACATAAAATTTGAACAGCTTGACATTCTAATTAAACATCCACAAGAATGGTATTTGCTTCAAAGCTATAACCCATCAAAAAATAGATCCTCCAATTCTTTTTAAACTCAAGAAGTTAAGAAAAAATATTTAGAACCTTTAGCACTACTGGAATTAATGACAATGTTAGTAATTCTCACACACTTTGACAAGGATTTGCACTTCTTGGTGAGAACATATCTAACTTTGACCTATCCCACTATGGAAAGAGAAGGCATTATTGTAGGTGCAACACCTAGACCCTTGATGGATCTTATTGAATTGTTGAGAGAAAAAAATGATGACTTAAAACAAGCATCAAATTTGGTCATTAAATCTACATAATACCACATTTCCAAAAATAGGAAATTCTTAAATTAAGGTTCATGGTAAAAGCTAGATGCAAATGATAGACCAAGGTTTAGGGTAGACATTTGTTGAACAATCATAAGTACAACTAGTAGTGCACACTATAAGAATTCTTAGCTTTTTTGACCAGGAGTTTTAGTCAAAAAACCCCCAAATGATTTTTTTGCCCCCATATCCAACTTGACCAAAATGCCATTTTAGACAAGTTGATTTGGACTTGACCATTTTGATTGGGCCTTTTTGGTTGGTTTTTTATTATTAAATCACTATGACAATAATATTATTTGGGCAACCAAAAATATTTATTATCTAAATTATTTTATTTAAAATTAATATGAAAATACTAACTAATTACCGTACCTACCCCAACCCTACCTTACCTACCTACTTAATTAATAAACTTAATAATTAATGCCAAAAATAATTTACTTATTTACCTACCAACTTTATGTCCTAAGCCTAGTTAGGCCACCTAGCTTAACCATTTAGCTTAGCCACCTAGGCTAGACCGAACCACTTAGGCTAGGCCAAGTAGCCTAGGTTAGGTGGTCTAGTAGGTTTTGTAACCTAGGTTACCTAATCAGGTCACCTAAGTAGCCAAGGTAGCTTAGATTGCAAGTGTGGGGATTTGAATTCGTTAGTTCCACATTGATGAGTCAAGTCATTAACCATTGCATCACCACCCCATAAGGTGATTGTTTTGGACAACACATTATAATGAACATGATTTTGGACCAACATATGATAATTAACTTCCATGAATGTTTTTTCAATATATTGCACTAAATGAATTTTTTTACACTAACATAAATAGGTAGGTTATAGGTAGGTTAGCCTAGGTAGGTAGGGGATACCTATTAATAAATGTATGTACTTGGGTAACATGTAGGTTCTAGTCTATTAAGCCTTATAAGTACCTATTAGGTTTATATTTATACCTACCTACACTTATGTTATTTAATAGGATATGTAGGTACCTACTAACCAATAATTAATAGTTATAACCTAAGCATACTAGGTAGGTAGCCTAGCTTATTAAGTAGGTTTAAGCTTAAGCTACCTACTTAATATTAGGCTAGGCTACCTACTGTGGCTTAGGTGGCTTAGCCTAAGTTAGCTACATACCTACCTAATAGGCCTAGGTTACACTAACTAGGTTAAGTTATGTACCTACTTAGGTAGCCTAAGCTAGGCTATTGTTAATGGGTTTTTCTATTCCCATCAAGGTTAATTTCCCTCTGGATTTTTTAACAACAAGTTTTAAAAATATCAACAGGTACATAAAATACACAAATAAAACTTAAACTACTACAAATCCTAAACTAACATGTACACAAATTGCTCAAGCTTGAAGGAAATAAGTTGAAATAAAAATGATCCATGTTCCATAATTGATGAGTAAAATCATAATCATGAATGAAATCTAAAAAAACCTTAATAAGCTTGTCCTCTTAGTTCTTATACTAGTTATTTCAAAATACAATAATCATGATTAACCATTATAAACAATCATTAGCAAGTATTTAATCTAATAGTTCAAATTTTCAAAAAAATACACCTTGTCTAACTATTTGTTCAACTACCGGTTCTATCAAGTATATGTTCTACAAATCAACTATTGATTGACCTGTCAACCTATCATCTCAACCCAATAACATTACCTATTAGGTTTAATAACCGGTTAGATCAATATTAAAGGTTAGGTTAAATAATAAGTTAAAACAATTGTTATGTTTAACAACATGGTTACATTAAATCACCTACCAAATTTGGGTAACAATTATGTACCTACCTAGGTAGCCTAGGTTAGGATATGTACATACCTAGTAAGCCTAGGTCACTTAAAATACCTACCTAGAAGGTTTACACTACTTAGTTATAGGGTATTTAATAGTCTTAGGTTTCATCCTAAGTAACCTACTAAATAAATCTAAGCTAGGTTATTTAGCTAAGCTACTAGTTGGGTTATTACTTTACAAATAACCTATTAGCCTACTAATTATGCTTGGTTAGATAGGTAATATAGGCCTAACCTAACCTAACCTACTAGTTATGTTAAGTTAGGTAGGTAGCCTAAGCTTAACAAGTAGGTTAAGTCATAAGATGAATATGGTTCATTTGAGTAAATGTCAAACATAATGATCAATTTGACCAAGGGTCAAATCAAGATGGTCAATTTGATTAGACCCTATCCATTCAATATGGCTAATCTGATTAAGCCATGGCCATTTTGATGGACATTTGTCTATTTTGACCAAATCTTCGGCTTGACACTTAATCAAATGTACTAGTCAAATGCAACATGTGTTTTTCATGCCCCAAACCTTTAGTCAAGATAGACATACCTTTTGGTCAATGTGGACACTTCAATCAAGTTGGCTTTTTGAAAAGCCACATTTTCTTGTAATGGCATTTTTTGAACAAATGTGGGCAAAATAAAAAAACCATGAACAAAAAAACTTTAAAGTTGCAATTGGGTACCTGTGACATATTGAAAGGTTTCAAAGTCAATAATCTCTAAGATTTTACACTTGATTTCATTTCACAAAAGTTGGAATCATCATCTATATTCTACACAAAAGCATGCAAGTTCCCTAACATTCAATAAAATGAAATCCTAGTGGGATTTGGAAGCTACAAAATGCATGGAATGACAACCTTCAATGTTTTTGTAATCCCAACTTGCTTTATGGTCCACATCTTTAGGCTTGATTAGGTGAAAAAAAACAAATCACATATGGCGAGCATTAAAGTAAGCTACATGTTGTTCACGTTTTTTTCATTCACAAAAAGTAACCACATTTGTAACACATTTAAGCCGCTCACTATTTGTTGTCAGTTGTTCCTTACATATTTCTTGTTTCAACACTACCCCTGCCCTATCATGAACACCTTTACCATGTCAATTACCAAAATAAGACCATACCATTTGGCACCCATGTGGCAAATGGATTGAGTCCCTAGTTTTTTATTGATACTTGTAATCACAAATTATAATTTGGAACTTTATAACTAATGAAATTATACAACCTGCAAAAACAAAACTGGATGAATTGAAATCATGAAAAAATATGCATAAAAGATTAAAAGTTTTGGCGAACATGTATCATGCAACATGATACCAAATATGTTTCAATTTGAATTGTGTTATGCATCCATCTAACCACACCAATTGTTCATTCTAATAAAAGCCACATTGAATCAATTGTGCCCAATGTAGCTCGAAGTATTGTTGGACAAACAAGGTGTCGTGTTCCAAATCATTTGAAATGTAATGATGGTATTCAGTGACCAATTTTATGGTGCCAGAATTAGGGTTTTGAATATAGTCAATATTCCATCTATAATAAATATGCACCAATATGGTTGGTCGAAACAAATGCTAATGCATTTCAGGAATGTGTAATTCTTCGCAAGGTCAAACATGACATTTGAAGGTGGAATTTTTTTTAGGTAGACCTTATACTACTCTTCTTGGAAACATGCCACAAAATTATGCAGGACAATTTTTGTAGCATAAGTCTTGTGTACTCCAAAAAGAAATGTGTTATGGTTTCCTTATATTGTAATTTGAAGACCTTATTGTCAAAGCCTAAACATGTTTTCCCATGGACAATTTTTTCATAGCTTTTCTAGCTCATGAATTTCTCATTCCTCTTATCCTTTTCTTCAGGGCAAGTGATAAGCATATCAATTGCACAATTTTTGCACTATCCTTTCAAGCATTTGCGATCATGGAATGCATTGGAATTTTTTGTTGGACACAAAATAGACATCCACATGTCAATTAAACCTTGGAATGTAGAGCAACCAACCTTGCATATAGATGGGGTGGAGCTAGCTACACATACACAATTACAAATTTCCCCATGAACACCCATGCTTTCGTTACACATATTGTTGAAACCATCCTTCAACTCCAACATTTTTACATGATACTTGCAAGCACGTGTTCTTCTCTTGCAATCTACAAATGTAGTATGGTTTGAGCCTTTGAAAGGCTCTCAACCCTACTTTGTTGCCATGGGTCTTCACAAATGAACCATAGAAGTTTAGTTGTACATTCCAACTAAATTACCATCAACAAACCTACATCATAGGCAACTTGACCATATAAGATAATGTTCAATTAATTTGCAAGGCTATAGTAAAAGTTATAACATGGCAGAATGATAACTGATAACCAATTGTTAGCATTCAAATAATTACAATTAAGGATTTGACAATGTGTGCCTCAAGAAATAGGACACAAGGTGGGTAGCAGTTGAACACAAATTGTGAAGCAACTACAAAGTCAGTATAATGACCAAATCATGTATTATAAGTATAGTAGAATCCAAGTACAAGCATCAAAGGCTCCCAAGTACAAATTTACTACAGTTACAAGACAAGTATTAAAGCCACCTAACAAGTAATTAGGCAAAAGTATCATAGGCCCAAGCACAAGTAGTAGAGCAAATGGCACTAGTAGAAATTGGCCAAAATGTAATCACTCTATTTGTGATTACATGTGACTACTAATTATTTGCAATTACATTTGGACATTTTTGTAATTATTTTGGTGTTCATCCTTCCATGTGAACAACATCTAGTTTGGTTTTTATCTAAGAATAATAATTTATGTCCCATTAGTTGCAAATGTGACCACTTTAGTCGCAACTTTATGAGTATACAAGGTGTATTTTGTGAATTATAAGGAATATAGTTGGTGTATTAATATTTGTAAATGTATATTTTGAATGTATATGAACAACCATATTACATGTGTATTCAAGTATTATTATTGACTTAAATGGCCTTGATATATTTATGGTTGCATTAATTATTGTTTATATAAATATATTAGAATTTATGTAAAACATTTACTAAATATATTATGCCCATATTCCAAGTTTATCCAAACCAACTTATTGTATTTTTCAAATTATTACAAATGACATTTATTATTATTTATATTAATAATATATAATATATTAATATTAATTACATGTAATGAAAAACTAAATTTCCATATTATCTTCGACTAAAATTTTAAAATCGTAATATTTTATTACATAACGATCATAATGATGATGATGATGATGATATTAAAATGATAGGAAAATAATTATATAATTGTTGAAATAATTAATACAAATTTAACATATTATTATATTAGTATTAAATTATTTTAAAATGATTAATGTGCTTATTAGTAGTTAATTTTTATTCACTAAATTTTTAAAATAATTATAATAAATCATAATGGCTTTAACGAGTATAATAATAATAATAATAAAAAAATAGCTAACCTAGGCTAACTACAAATTACATTATTATTATTATTATTATTATTATTATTATAAGTAATCAATTATGAAATAATACTATATTATAATAATGACCTGGAAATATTAATATATAGTTTTAAGTTTTTATATTCATAATTTCTAGCTAATATTTATCAATTATTGTTTAGTCAATGATTATAATCAATAAATAGAAGGGAAATTTAATAACTCATGGAATGGAGCTCACAGGAAGATGAGTAGTGAGTAAAACCAAAAAAACCTTGGCATTATCGTACTTTTGCAACAACTTCATTAATTGTGGTAACAACACCTCCATTGATTCTTGCAATAATAGTTTCTTGGGCTTCGACAACATATAAAACTATTGCAATTTGTCGGGCTTCCTAGCTTGGAGCCTTTTAGCCATAGTCATTATTCAATTCTTTTTGTTTCCCATTAATTTGCCACAAATTAAAAAAAGTTAGTTTCAAATCCTACATGGGTTAAAAGTGATGGGATCTTCATATTGAACTACCCAATTACCAAGCTCTTGGCCATGGAAATGTTGTCTCCTAGTATTGATAGCCACAAAAGCAAAGATGGAAATTAAGGTTCAATTTTCACACTATTTTACCATGGGTGGACTCCAATTCTTGGCATAAAAAATGTAATTGTTGTCAACTCTAGGAGATTGTCATGAGAGGTTTGATGTGGTAGAAAAAGCCCTCAAAGTGTATAGAAAAGTCAATACCAATGGTTGTCCAACCTTAGCACAATAACTAAATTGTTGGTGTAAGGTGTGTGGCCTGTTTTGTCCCTTTGAAGCAATTGCCAACAACAACCATGCACACATGTATCAAGTTCATGGTCCAACCAAAAAATTATAGTAGCCTACAAAGTTGAACAAATGAAATTTACTATTCATGAATAGATATGCTAAATTGTAAAAAGGTTGAACCATCTCTTACTTAGGACTTGGTTTTTCAAAGACTTGAGAGACACCATTTGCATTACATACTTAGCAACAATCATGGAAACCAAAGAAACACTAGGGCATAGAACATTGAGTTTTTCATGTGCATTTCAAAAAATTCACCACATCCATGTGGCTAGGACATTTCATTGTGAGCATTTGCTTCACGCGTCAAGGGTTTGAGGTGCATGACCAAGCAAGTTTGCTTGGCACAAAAGCTAAATCGAAAATCACAACACATGGGAAAGAAACAGCCTAGGTCCATCTTGGTGGGATGACTAAATAAAGATCCAACGACTATAGCTTAAATCATAGTCGATTGAACAACCTTAGATGCCACTTAGATGGCCTCAAATGCCATTGTGGTTTAATTTGAAAATATTTTTTGAACCGTAAACTGCTTGTTACTTTCCTTGTACCCCTATGATAGCCTAGATATGGACATAACCAATATTGTGAAAATTGTGTAGCAACACCCCTGAACCATCCCTAAGCTTTTTAGGTGTATGTTACAAAAACATTTTCCAATTATGATAGGGGGAAGCCCTTGAAAAGTATGTTTGAAACAAACTATGTCAAAAATCACTTAAACATACTTTTTCATAAGAGAGAAAAATTAAATTCGTATTTTGGACTTGAAAGAGTATAACCCAAATCATTTGGAAGGGCACCATAGTCATGGTTTTCTTGATTTGTAACACAAGAAATTAAAAAGTGTACATTTTAATGTGTGGGGCATTGCATAGTTTTTGCAAAATATTTTGAAAGTACATAAAAAAGAGTGTCCTTATCAAATATCAAACCTCAAAAAATATGTTCATATCACATTTGATGCATTCATATAATTTTTTAAATCAATGTCCAAAAATTTCACATACTTGATTAGCTTTGTTTTTACCATTTGCAATTTTTGTACTTGTATGGGACACTTTTGTGACATACTTTACCATGCTTTCACCAAGCGTTCAAGTTGCCACAAATTTTGCTATCTACTAGAATTGATTTCTAGATGGAAAACTCAAGGAACCTAATGACTTGTAGTCCCAACAAATCATAAACCACCACCTACAAGCAAAAACACCCCAACCTCAAATCAATGAAAAACGTAGTTCTTCCAACTTAAACCAAGCATGAAAAGCACATTTGAATTAGTTGAACCCAAGCAACTATAGATAGAACCAATTTAATACCTCAAAGTCTAAAATCTTGCAAGCTAATGTGAAACAAACCAACTCCAACCCATAGATGATGAAGGTTATTTGAGCACATATCACTAGCAAGTTGAACAAACATCCACAATATCAATTTGGAAGAAGTAGTTCCATATTGATCAAAACTTGACAAGAAGGAATCCCATGTAGCCCACAATTCCAAACTACCACATTTGACATGAAAGCCATGATTATATGCAAATTACAAGGAGCATTATCACTTTTTAAAATTTTGCACCTCTTGTAATCAATTAACTAGATCAACAACAAGCTCCATTGATAGGAGGGTTTCAAGCAATGTTAAGTTGATGGACTTTAAACTATTGAATTAAATACTTGATAGGGTAATGTACTTCAAAGTTTTGTTTCAAGAAGTACCTACACAAATACAAAATAAAAGGTAGGGCAACAATAAGAACATGAAGCTTTAGATGACTCAAAGTTGTCATCCAATGAAGTATTAGGTACAATGTTACTTAGATCAAATGTCTATATATACATGCATATATGGGAGTGGAAAGACCCATGAATCTAGTTCCAAGAACGACAATGATAGAATTGTGAATTTGGAAATTATCGAATGTACATAAGGTTACCTTCATACGCATGATACTAAGTACATTGTTTATAAATGTGCACATGATATTATGAGCTTGTAGATAATGTACAATCAATTTAACTTAAATATTTACATCAATGTATACAAGGTAAAGTTCAAATACACTTGGAGGAATAAGTGAAAGTAATGTGAATAGGTGAGTTCAAATTGTAAAACCTTGTGGTGGTGAGGTTTGTTTAGCAAATCAATTGCACCACAATTACTTTAACCCTTAGTGAACAAGGACACTACAATGTCCTACTACAAGTCATTTGATGCTCCATCGGAATCATCAAAAGAGATGTAGTAGTCTTCACCTTTGTGCATATAATAACTTCCAGATTCACGATTTTTCCATTGTAGTTTTCTTTTTGCCTCCAAAGCAACTTGTTCAAAATGAAAAACAAAAAAACAAAATTTGGTGTGTAGCCATTATGAACTATTGTCTATTAGCCTTTTCTAAGCTTTGTTACAAAGTCTTAAGCTTGGAAATAATTGAGTTTGATCCTCCCACAGGGAAGCAACTATTATTTTTGGGTAAACAAGGCTTAAAATGAAGTCATCAAACATTGTTCTTGAGTATTGTCCCATTTAAATTCTGATGATTTGATGTTGTCCCATCCAAAACCAAACCACCACATGCAAACAAAAGCACACAACTTGGGGTAATGAAAAACACAATTTCCAATTAAAATCAAGCATGAAAAGCATAGTTGAACTAACTAAACCCACACAATTGTGGATAGGTATGTAGTAATATCAAAACCTCCAAGATTGCAATCTTGTAACTTCTACAAAATAGACCACCTACAACATGTGGATGATGCAAGTTATTTGAACGCATATCAACAATAGGAAGCCATCACCATTAAACAACAAATTTGAGCCCTTGATGCCCTAATCTTATTGCAAAGGAACACATGATGAAGGTGGGGAAAAAAACATCTATTCTTCAAATGTACCTTCATTCTTAAGGTATTTTATAATATGGAAATGCATGATACAAACTATAAATCTACACTACAAATGTTAGACTATTGCACCACCTTTTCATTCTTTCATCTTTGAGATCTTCATGATCAACCATAGGTGGTATATATGGGCTTTTGGATTGTCTGTCTATGGAAATTTCCATGATCAACCAAGCATAGCCATTAGGTTATGGCAAGCTACTTCAAATATACTTGAACATTTTTGTAGATTTGAAGTAGCATTGATGTAATGAGTATAACAAAATTTTAACCCATAAATGAAATGCAAACTTTAGACACTTAAATGGAAATATGCCCATTCCGCACCTGCTTAATCATTCAAATAATGATCAACTAGTGTTGAACTTACTACATAAGCTATAGACTTTACCAATTCATCAAGTGTTTGTTATATCCTAAATTTGCAAAACCCACACCCAAAAAATGAAGCATTTGAGTTCAAGGAGCAAAATTTTCAACCTTGAAACCAAAACACACAAAACTTGTTTAATGTGATGAAAGGACCAAGACTTGAATGTGATGACCACATGCACTATAGACCACCCCAACTTCATGACTCTTTTAGCAAATACAACTTAACTTGATAAGTCACTCAAACTCCTTCAATACATTCACAACACAAAAGGTAAAAGTTTTTCCATCATTTACAAGTGAAGAAAGAGCTTAAAATGCATACCCTTCAATGGAAACCATCATGCCATGGAAGGACCAAAATTTGAACTTGATGACCACAAGCATTGTAGACCACCCCAACTTCATGACTCTTGCAACAAATACAATAGAACTTGATAGGTCACTCAAACTCTTTCGATGTGTTCATTACACAAAATATCTCAAGCTCTTCCATCATTGAAAAGTGAAGAAAGAGCTTAGAATGTGTATCCTTCAATAGAAACTGTCAAACTTGATACTTAAAAAATTATTGCATGTTACGAACATCTAATGCAAAAGTTAACTAGATTGGCAAGTTATGGCTTTATCAACATAGGCGAGACAAGTTTAATGAACCAAGTATTGCACACATTCATTCCTTTGGTGATGTAAACATACTCAATATGATGCACGTTCATTTTGGGAAGAAAACAATAAAGTACTAATTTGATGTTTTCTAACACATGTTTGATTGCACGCTCAAAATTTGTGAATGTAGTTCTCAAGGATGCATGACACAATGAGAGTGCTGACAAGTTTCACATGTGTTTGAACATCCATTCAATTGGGGTGGATGGTCCAAATGAAAATTTAAGGATTTCAAATGGATGAAATATGTCAAATGTAAAACATTGCATTCTTTCTTATATGCTTCAAAGAGAACCTACTTGCACTTGATTAATTCTTGCATCCATCTTATAATGAATTTTCACATGGGATTGTTTACAATGTCACCTTCCTTATACATGGGATTCTTCCAAATGTTTTAAAAGTTATTTGAAAATGATTTTATATCATATTATGTTTTTCAAAGTTGTACATCTTTTTGTGGTAGTTCTAATTGATGACCAAATCGTATGAAACCATGTCAAATATTTTATCATTCACATTTATATATTATAAATTACAACTTTGTATGATACACCATGCACAAAAATTCACATTTACATGTTACAAAGGATTATTAAAGTTTAGACATACAATAATTTTTATAAAAAATGAAAATATATATTTTGAAATGAATTAATGTTTTTTTAATTTGTTTAGTACTATATTATTATACCAAAAAAATTGAACCTCAATTTTTTATTTATTTTTATACCATTTAGGTAGTCATTTGTAAAATAGTCCTTATATAATCAAGCAATCATTCAATTTCAAAAGTCATTGGCACCAATTAAACTTTAATATTTTAGCAAATTTGGTTTGTTAACTTGAATTTGTCAACATTCATATTAGTATGTCAACACAACTTCCCACAATTACAATGACTTCTCAAACATAAACATGCCCTATGTGGTTCCTTATAGTTCATTTTGACACCTTGTTTAATCTCCACCATTCTCTTAATTCTATTCTTCCTTGTTTAATCACTACCATACACCGAGTAATATTAGTTAGTTCTAGAAAAAAATTCTCTTGCTTTCCTTTAAATCTTGTCCTTCTCCCCTCCTTCGATTCTTATGTCTACATGATCATGTGCAAGTCAAACTTGTGAACAAGGTTAACCTTGTTCTTGTTGGCATTCTAAGGAACCTTCTTGCTCTTTTAGCTTCTAGTTCTCTGAAGATTCCCCTTTGGAACATGAAGGGGGGGATTGCATTATTTCCGTTTTTGATTTTGCGAAGAAGTTTTTGACCCCTGATGGGGTTGTGTTGCTTTTCCACCTTGATGATCCCCACATTCTCAAGGAGATCAAGTCATACCTTGAAAGCTACAACTTCTAGATTCACATGAAGTGGGTGATTGTGAATTCTCTCCCCTTTATGAACACTAAAGACATTTCCATGAAGGTTTCGGATCATTGAATCTTTCCATCTATACCTTGCTCTTGTTTTTAAACATCATATCTGCAAAATTTTGCTTGTATAATCTTGCATACACTCTTGAGTTGTTTGACTTTCTTGGTGAGCAAAGTTCATGACATATCTCAAAGTTAGTAAAATATTCCAAAAAAAATTGTTCATGTCACTTGCTCATGCTCACCAAATAACATCCCTAAGATGGTACCCATCGAACCAAACTTATAAATTGTTTTGCAAATTAAGCTTTAAAAGTTGAATGTGTGTCTAATGATGTAAGTACCTAGCTAAACAATAACAAACAATGCACAAAATGTCTTGTACATACAATCCCCAAGCAAAAATAAAAGAAAAGCAAAAGCAAAAATGAAGGAAACACAAAGTGAGAAAGGAGATGTCGATGGGCATGTGTGCACATGTAGATTAAGGCATGGAGATAGAATCACAGTGAAAGGAGAGACGTTAGTGGGTATGTGCATATATTAGGGCATCAAATCGAATAGCAATAAACATGTGACAAAAATGTTCATCTTGCACATTTGAAATTAATCAATTAACATCTATCACATGGTGACAAAATAAAATCCACGATTGGGCAAAATGACCCCCTTCTTTTTTACAAAGTAAATGGCTCATTAAAAGTTGTTCGGACCCAATTGCATTTCTGACACAGATTTGTGACTAATGTCTATTTGGATGAAAATGAAGATCAAAAGTACAATTATATCATCCATTTTAACTGGCACCTTAAAATAAATGAAAATGTAATTGTTTTTACAACTTGGAAAGTGGTTCATTGGCCATTGGACACCATGTGGCATCTTTTCAACTTGACTAGGGACTATAAATCCTAATTGCAAATGCACATGTAATTAAATGTGAAATAAAAAGTTAGCCAAATATTTTACTAGATTCAGTGGTCCATTTTTTTCCTTAACTGTTTTTAATGAACTAATTTTTAAATGTGTAGTAAGGTTTGGTGGATTTGTCAAAATTTAAGAGGACAAATGGCAATGGTAAAAATGGACCATTTTGAAAATTTTAGCATTATAAGATTCTCCATAATTTGTAGTTAGGTGCAAAAAAGATGCATTTATTAGCAATTTTTTAGGGCATCCATTGATGGATGAAAACATAATTATCTTGGCAATTGGTCATGTAGACAAATGGTCATTGGTAATATGTAATAAGTAGTAAATAAGGCTAGGTAGTGGGTAGTAGGAAGGTGAAAACATGCTAAAGTATACCAAAAAAAGTAGTTTTCATAGGTGAAAAAACACAAATTTGTGACAAGTGGACAAAAAAAATAGGTGCATGCCTTATGAAATTCTCCATTTGAACTACATGAAGGCATCAAATGTGATATGTTGAAGTTTTTGAGACCTTCAAAAATTGTATCAAACTTTTTAAAAACCTATTTTTGATTTACTTTGCAAAATTTGCCAGTTTGTTTAGTTGTGAGAAAATAGATTGAAAGTAGGTCAAAAACATTTAATTTGGAAATTTCATTCATATGTTACATTTTGAAAGGGTTTGAAGCATTATGTAATGGATTTAAGCACATGCAACGCATTTTAATATCATATCAAAAAACATGTTTTGGATGCTAAATCTGAATTTATGGAAAACTTAATCTTGAGGGGTTTCACATTGTCATAATCCAAAAATTCAACTTCTAAAAACTATGTTTCAAGGTGCATAATGATTCAAACATTAATAACACATCATTTGAATAGTTTGATTTGAAATGTGTAATCACTACTAGGAAATGCGTCCTAGTTCACTTTAGGTTTCACTGGATTTTGAGTGAAATTTGACATTTTTACCCAATGAAATTGTTTAACCCTTAGTGAACGGGGACCAATTGTTATGGACAATGACTTGTTTCACTAATACCTAGTGAAATAAAATTATTCTCAAATGAAATACAAATTTACCAAACCATTCATTTGATCCCTTGACCTTTGAAATGGAGGTAAACACCTTTACCATCAAACCACCCCACTTGTTGTGATAATATGTTACATTACATTCTATTTATAAAATACTTCATTTTAAACATTACAAAAACATAAACTTTGAAAATTCATATTTTATTGAGATTTTGTTCAAATGAAATGATTCAATTTTATTTTTTAAAACAAAATCAATAATGTACACATTTACATTTTTTTTTTGAAAATGTAAAATCAATTGAACAAAAAAAAAGTTGAATTTCATTATTCAATACCATTTCAATGACTATTTTTTTGAAAACAAAAAGTTTAATAAATGGATTTTTTTGTTAATATAATAATATTATTTATGTTAAGGTATTTTCAATTATTATATGAATATTTTTCATTAATTTAAATTATTTCACCCTACATTATTTATGGCTATTTATGGCCATTCTCAATTACTTTTGGTTATTTTTGGTTATTTCACCCTAAGCTACTTTTGGTTATTCTAAGTTACTTTTGGTTATTTTAGATTATTTCACCTTAGGCTATTTTCAGCTATTGTAAGTTTTTTTGGCTATTCTATGTTATTCTTGGCTATTGTAAATCATTTCAATTTAAACTACTTGTAGTTATTATAAGTTACTTTTAACTATTGAGGGTTATTTCACTTTATGCTATTATTGATAATTCTAGGTTATTATAAGTTATTTCACCTTATGTTATTATTGGTAATTTTAGGTTATTATAGGTTATTTCACCTTAAGTTTTTTTTGTCTATTATAAATTATTTCACCCTAAATTATTTTTAGTGATCCTATGTAATTCTAATATATGGCTATTGGTTATTTTTTTATTAGTGCTATTGGTACCTATTCTTTTTGTGGCTATTAATGTTTTTTTTTGTTATTCTATTAATGGCTATTAGTGGCTAGTTTATTAATGGCTATTGGTGGGTATTCTATTAATTATTATTGATGTGTATTCTATTAATGGCTATTGATGTGTATTCTATTAATGGTTATTGGTGTGTATTCTATTAATGGTTATTGATGCGTATTTTATTAATGGTTATTAGTGTGTATTTTATTAATGGGTATTGGTGCGTATTTTATTAATGGGTATTGGTGCGTATTTTATTAATGGGTATTGGTGCGTATTTTATTAATGGGTATTGGTGCGTATTCTATTAATGGGTATTGGTGATTATTCTATTAATGGCTATTCATGGTTATTCTATTAATGGGTATTCGTGGTTATTTTATTAATGGCTATTCATGGTTATTTTATTAATGGTTATTCGTGGTTATTTTATTAATGGCTATTCATGGTTATTCTATTAATGGGTATTCGTGGTTATTTTATTAATGGCTATTCGTGGTTATTTTATTAATGGCTATTCATGGTTATTCCATTAATGGTTATTCGTGGTTATTTTATTAATGGCTATTCATGGTTATTCCATTAATGGTTATTCGTGGTTATTCTATTAATGGCTATTCATGATTATTCTATTAATGGTTATTTTATTAATGGCTATTAGTGGTTATTTTACTAATGGCTATTAGTGGTTATTTTATTAATGGCTATTGGTGACTATTCTACTAATGGCTATTGGTGGTTATTCTATTCATGGCTATTGGTGGTTATTTTATTCATGGCTATTGATGGTTATTCTATTCATGGCTATTAGTGGCTATTCTATTAATAATTATTGATGGATATTTTATTGGTGGATATTGGTGATTATTCAATTGTAAGCCATTGGTGGTTATTGATGGTTATTTTATTAATGGTTATTAATGGTTATTGTATTATAAATTATTGTTGATTATTATGTTGTACTAGTGGGTACCCGTGACCTTCGGACACTGTGACATATGACATCACTTTCTCTTCTATTAACAATATTATGAACTTTATACATAACAAAACAACATAATTCAAAATGTTTATTTTTGAAAAAAAGTGTAATTTGCAAGTCTAAGTTCAAATAATTTTCTTAAAATTTCAACAAACCTTGTCATACTTGCAATATATATATATATATAAAACTCATGAACATGTGTGAAAACTAAATCCTTAAAAATAAATATATTGATTATTCGATAGTTACTTGTTGAACCCAATCACAGCCTATGATATATCATCCCTCCCCCAAATTACACATACCCACTAAAGGCCCCCCAACATACAACCCAAGGAGAACGACTGGACGGACAGTGACCTTCGGGCACTGTGAAGTCCCATGGTTTCTTTAAACTTGGTTCATGTTTTAGTTTTTTCTAGAAACTTTTTTATTTTTATTTTTTATTTTTATGTGTTTTCTGTTTTTATTATTATTTTGTCTAATAAAAATAAAGTGTTTCTTTTTCACTTTTATATTTTTGTTTATTTGGATGCAAGTTTGAAGTTTGGAGAAA
>Ga0209208_10001844_pt1 | contig 30216 bp, 30 predicted proteins | sample S1TSphfallax_3_FD_187694 | JGI IMG/M metagenome (GOLD analysis project Ga0209208, IMG submission 187694) | Host-associated microbial communities from peat moss isolated from Minnesota, USA - S1T2_Fd - Sphagnum fallax MG (SPAdes) (version 2) | ecosystem: Host-associated > Plants > Peat moss >...
TACCTGTAATTTTGTAGGTGGAATATGTTATTCCCTGTCCACTAGATGACCATGTGAGGTTTTAAAAAAACAGCTTTCACAAAAACAATTGACTTGTGCTCATAACTCACAAGCAACTAGTGTTTGCAACTCATGAGCAACAAACAACTAACTTACTCCACACCATAGTTGGGGTTTTTTCTGCCTTCCTAACCCTATGATCATGAAAAAACACTCTAATGTAACTTCTACTTTAATACTTATTACTGAGGGTGCCCAGTGCAATTGAAGCTTCCCCCAATAGCCCAGTCTCCAGATTCTCAATTCATCATGGTTAAAAAAACCAACCCAAAAAAGAGGGAAAAATCGAGAGAAAACTTTTCCAAATTTCTTCATTCATTTTCAATCGCCTTCCCTAACAAGAATTTCCTTTAAACACATAAATGAACCTTCAACTCAAATACAAATCCCCAGTTCCAAGACTTCCAATTATGGCTCTCTTTTTTCAAATTTGTGAAGTAGGTGGGTTGGCAATTTTCCACAAGAGGACTTGGCCAAATTTCGTTTCTTTAGAACCTATTTGTCCAAAAGTCCTTTCATTTTATTATTAATTTTCTCGTCATATTTTTTATATGAATCAAAAAATGTTTAGTATCTATTTCTAGTACCTATGTAACATTAGTTATGACCAACTATGATGTATATTTCAAAAAACATTTGACCACAAAATGACATTCTTATTGTAGATCTACGCATTTTGGTATTAGTGATTTATTTTTTACGGCCAAAACTTTGCCATTTTGCTATGAAAAAAAGTCCCAAGTAATATCTTAGAGGGCACTTTTTGGAAAATTTCCAAAAAAAATCATCACATTTGGAAGAAGAAAATTATGAAATTGCCAAGATTTTTGCAAGGTGTGGGTAGATTCTAACTTTCTTTTTTTGAAATCATGATATTTAGCTAATAAATTTTAGTTGTTCACCAACATGTAGTATGATTCCTAGATTTTCTATTTCTTTATTTGTCTTGTAGCTAGATTTGGTTTAATTGTCTTGTTGTTGATTGTCATTTTTGGTGCAACATGAAAAAATTGAAAAAACAAATTCTTACTATAAATTTTTTCTAGTGTAAATTCAACTATTTTGCTGATCCTTTTGTTAATTATAATTTTAAACAATGAAACAAGGTTCAAAGGCCATTATTATACTTCTACCAAATATCGATGAAACTCTTTTCGTGGCATCCCCACTCACATTCCTTATACATGTTTATCACATCCAACATAATGTTTATTGTTTTTTCAACCCCATTCATAAACATGAAATTTAGACCAAATTAAGAACCATTTTATTATTACCATGTGGGCTAATCATCAAGTTTGCTCAATCAAAAGCAATCATCTTTTTTTTATTGACACTTTTAAAGATGTTTATTTCATGTGCATATTCACAAGTCTAAATTTGGTTTCACATTATTTTAAAAATTGTACTTCATTCAAATTAGTTTGTAAAGGTCATAATGATGTGGCTCTTGTTGATGCTTTTGAAGCAACACTACTAGTTGTAAATTTGCATGTATGTCAAAATTTGGATGAAGTTATCATCACAATGGTGTGAAAATGGGCTACACTTTTTTAAATTTATGGAAGATATTTGTGGGTGTCAAATTTTTTCAAAAGACCTTCTAGCTTTCCCTCCTTTGTTTTCATTTTTTGAAGAAGCCTTGGATGATGATGTTCATAATCTAAAAAAACTTTTAATAATGTTAGGGGACATCTACATGGTTGTTGAATGTTTTGCCCAAATGAAATTTTATTTTTTTCATCCCCCCTGACCCCCCCCCAATGGGCTTCTAACACAAAACATTTTATCTAGAATTTTGGGAGTTTTTCAAGTCCAATGTTTTTTAGAGTGTCTACAAACCTGTTAGTTTGTTAATTGATTTCTTTCCCCATCTTTAGAAAGGGGATAGGTTTCATCTCCATTCAAGTCCTTGCTTTAGTGTTTTATTTGAGAATAATATGGGCATTTGTGGTTCTAATCCTTATTTTTAGATTTTTGCAAGATCATTGCCCATTCTTATTAAAGGTTATAAGAGACAACAATTTAAGTTGGTGCATGATTATTTTTTCCCTGTAGCACAAACTTGTATTTTCATTTTTGAATAATTAAAAAAAATGGGAGTGAATCATTTTTAGGAGAACATTTCATAAACATTGCTTGAACATTTTTTTTCCAACATCATTTTTGACATCAATTTTGATTCTCATCACATAGGTTGTTTGTGTTTGTCTGGGTTCAAATGCTTGACCAATCATTTCATCATTTTGTATGGCCTTAGACATTTTCTTCATAACACTATGCACCAAGTTGGGTCTTCCCTAAATGATAGCTCTTGGTTTGGGTTGTTGCATCTATGATCAACCTATATATCCAATGGGGATATACTTTTTTCAGTGTTCCTTTGGAAAGGAATGCAATGCATCATGTGACATCATTTGGGATGCATATGTTTCCATCATTAGACATGTTGGGTTTCATGTTTTTCGTGAACAAACACATGTCCTTCCATAACCCTCTTTCTAGCCTTCATGTTGGTGGATTGACATTGTGCATTTTAACTAATGTCATCATTGTCAATCCCATTCAAACAAATTTCGTTTCGCAAGTAGCCATTTAAAAAAATGGTCATAACAATTGCAACACAAGCAAAGGATGGGCTCTATCACATTAACACCTTGAGAATGTGTTTTCCTTTTTGCCATAGAGGTATTTAAATGCTTATATTAACAAGCCAACAACTTTCTTTATCTATGTGCTAACATGGTGTGGTATTAGAAGCTTTGCTTTATTGGTTTTGTGAACATTTTATAACCATAGGGTGTTAATGGTTATGTAGAGACTTCATGCCACCTCTCTCTTGAACAAACCATTGTTGCTAGTGAAGCCTCTTTTATGCTTTGTGTTTTTTCTAAGATTCTTGTATTTTTTTTTGTTTAATTTGTTTTAGGTGACTATTAAAAGGTTTAGGACATAGGTTGTTCTTTGAGGATTCCTTGTTTTTTTGTTTTGGATCATGATCCTCTCTTTTTGTTCCTCCCTTTGCTATCAAATTGGTGTGTTTTTTAAATAATGAAGTTTAATGAGGATTTATCATCCTTATCATCATGTTATAAAAGAAAATGACTACTTTCAGTTTGTTGGCCACAATTATTGACCCATGTGTGACATTTAGACATTCTTTCAATGCATATTGATGTTTTTTTTTTCAATTTCTTACTAGAGATAGGGTGACAAGCATCCCCAGGCAAATTTCAACTTAATTGATGACATTATTTGAAGGAGCTCTTAAAAATATAACTAATAGACATAAATGTGACAATATTTTTCCCGAATTTTTTTTGTCTATCATTTTTAGGGATTTATTTTTCGAAAAAATATTGTGAAAAAATATTCTACTTTCAAAAAGCTATGTCAACTTTTGATGATTTTTCACCCAAAAAAATCGACTAATGTATACTACTCAATATGTATTGTTTATGAATTTGGGAGAGGCGAACATTTAACATTAAATTTGAATATGATACTTAAAAGATATTACCCTGAATAAAGTGCATTTTTGGAACTCTTCTTAGCTCTAAATAATGGGTAAGCCAATCTTCTTCACAAAACAAGTTATTTGCATACACCATAGTTAAAATGGAAGCGATGTTTGTCCTTTGTGTGCTGACTATTGCAGATGCCAATCAGTCAACACAAAATCTGTTGATTATGTTCACTGGGTGTTGGATATAGGCGATTGGGGAGGAGTGTCATCGATCTAATCCATGAAAGAGAAAGCATTGGGCCATTGAGAGAAGTGCCACGATGCTTCAACCGCTTGAAAACCAGGGCAAAGGAGTAAAGTATCCTAGTCAGAGTGTGACAACATAACGAACCGTCGGCAGAAACGTTCCTCTCTCTCTCTCTCTCCTCCTCGTGGACAGAGTTGTTGCAGAGGTGACAATCTCATCAACCCGCCCTTGTTTCTTAACTGCAAATTCAATTTGAGTTACGAATTTTGAATTGGAATGAAGAATTCAACAGCAGGCCAATGAAAGCTGTATTATACAAGCGCTTATTTTGGTAAAGCCCCCTGTCTCGAGTTTTGCCAAGCATTCAGCAGATTTTCTTTTGTAAAATTGTTCTTGTGTTGCCTCATGAGTTTTGGGGAAAGATATAATGAAAGTGGCAAAATGAAATGCCTGCAGGACTGTCATTTTGTCTCACATTTGGAGGAATGTTCACTAAACGTTGTTAGTTGTTACCTTGTAACTGTTAATTGTGAGTTCACTTTGTCTCTGAATTTCATGAATTTTTTTTGTATTTTGATTTCTTGCTGGTTTGATGTTTGAACTTGCCATACCTAGTGTGGTAGAAACATTGGTGAAACATTCCACCACAAGTGGCTTTGGTTTCTTTTGTCAGAGTTGGCAATACAACTCAAAACTGTAATTCTCAGATGATCATAAACGCCACTTGATGGCTGTGTTTTTCCTTTTCTTATCCCTCTAAAACCCAATTTGTTGCGAGACACTCTCGTTGGTCTATGAATGTTAAAACAGCACCTTTTTAGTCGCTTTTCCATTCAGGTTTTGTCCCTGTTAGGGGCTTCCTAACCAATTATGCAGTGCTTCTTGGACACTTGAAGTCATCTCTTTCTTAACAACATCCCTCCTCCACCCTCCTCCCTTTCCTTCACACCCAAAAAGCAGCGTCCTTTTAGATGCGGTTTTGTCACCGTCTGGGACTTGACTTCCTATTATTAAGTGCTTGGTGGACTTCAACACTGATCTATTATTAAGTGTTTTGTGGACAGTTGATGTGGTAGTGACTCGTGGGTTTCACAATTTTTTTTATGTCGCACCCTTTTGAATTTGAGATGCACTTGGGATAAAATTTCTTAATGTATTTGGAGGCAATCTAATAGTCAATAATAATGCCTCCTCAAAAACAAGAGGCCTCTTACACCTACCACCTCATCCTAGGCCCCTAGTTTAGAGCCTCTCCTTGCCCTGAGGCCTTACCTTACTCTTTCTTCTTAGGTTCCTGTACTGAGGAGTACTAAAGTGTTTTGCATCTTCATGCCAAGCTGATTTTGAGACCCACTACACACTTTTAAGTGCTGGCCCACTTTAGTTGATGAAAAAAAAGAAATACACATGATGAAAACCTGCCAATCATCAATAAATTAAGGGGTCCTTGGCCTCCAGACTCAGGGCCTGTTAGTTTGAGAACACCCCAGCCCTTGAGCCTTACCCGACTCTGGTAATTGTAGTCACAAGAATATTTTAAGGAAATAAAGCCAAGTTTTAATATTATCTCTAATCAATAAAAGAATGAAAGACTTACATTCACAAAAGTGAAGGTGAGACTAAAATCTGCTTGATGGCTTGGTTTAAGAAGTGAACTATATGAACGTCTTGTCACCTCGGAGAGATTGCACCCTTCAGGCTAAACTTCTTAACCCTTAAACATCAGTGCAGATCCCAATGCCTCTTCCCTAGTACTCCTACCTTCACTATCCCACACCAAAAATTGACACCTGTATGTTATAGGAACACCTTCTTGTTCTCTCTTGCCCCTCTGATCTGCCATTTGTCTCTCAAGCTTATTTATAAACAAACTTGAGCTTGGAAATGGAGAAAAATCTTCATGCACCTCAAGTTTTGCTATCATGCTATGAAAAGTCCAGTTTTGCCAGTTTTGAAGGTGGAGTTACCCAGGGTTCTGAGAGGCGCTGGGCCTTGACAATATGCCCTAGAACAGAAAAAATAAGTTGCTTTTTTTTGGCGGGTGGGCTTGTGTGTAAACATTGTATGTTTAACTTTGATCACTCATTTCTCTCTCATCTCAAGTCCAAATGTTAAATTTATTTTTCCACCAAGCTCATATGCCCAACTTCCATTTTCTATAAAAGTTTTTAAATCATTGAACTATGGTAGTAGCTAAATCAAATACTCTCAAAACACCAAATCTTGAAAGCTGGCCAGATCTCATAAAAATGCACTTTCAATGATGAGGAATTTTTCATTTCTCACCCAAATTACACATTTTTACTACCAAAAGATTCAGATTGAAGTCCCCTACAACTCTACCAAGTCCCATTTTTAAAAATGTGACAAAATTCCAGCTATTGGGAGGTTATATGGATACAACTTCCTCTTGTCACTTGGCATTGGTTATTGAGGGTTAAGGTCAATTGCTTTTTCAAGTGCATGCAATATGCACATGGAGTAAAGCCCAATTGTGAAAAAATATTTTAAATTATTTTTCAATCACAAAAATTTCTCAAACTTTATAACTTAGGCCTAGAAATTATGAGATTGATTCCCTTAAATCTTATTTGTTGAGGGCTTTCCAATAGTACCAAGAGCAGGCCTCAATTTCCCAAAAACATTTAGTTTTGATTTGGATTTTTTTTGGACAAAATTGTTCAATATTCAATAACTCTTGCATCATAGGTTTTAAACACTTTCAAACCACCTTGATGCACCCCTACTAATCAAGGCTTTCCAACAATACCAGGAGCATCGCGAGGGCCCACGTGCAATAGGTGGTAGGGGTTTTGATGGGCACAAAAAAAATCTATTGTGATATAGTTTTCCCCCACCCCTGAATCTTGTTGGCCATAATGAATGCAAAATTTTGGGCAATATTCCACATGGATGATCTTTTTTCACCTTGAATTTTCATCCATGTAAGCACAGCCATTCATGCATTGAAAATTCACAAATGATATTTCATGAATGCCCATCTTTAAAATGTGGATGAATTTTTTTGGATGAAATGAAACTATGAATGAACTATATTCCTTGAATGGAAAAACATTGTAGATTATATTTCCTAGATGAACTTGATTTCATTTGAGAATTTCATTAAATTGCATCCACAAAAGTTATGAAAGAAGGTTAATCTATTCATTGATTGTAATTCATGGATGAAACTTATTTCATTTTGAACAACATGAAGTTTCATAAGATTGTTTCATTCATTCATTACAAGACATCTCATCTAGTTGTGTCATTTTGCATCCCTGAAAAATTCATGTCATTGCATTTTGGACATAATCATCCATGGAATTCATCCAATCAATAATGATAGATTCATTGATCAAAATCCATTTCATCCATGCTGACGGATTGCTTGAGTCCATTTTTTCTCCATACAAAATGACTTCATTGGGTTAGTCAATTGCACCCATAATCCATTCAGATGATAATTCATCCTTGCACTTCATTTCATTGAATGGGTTTAAAATTCACAATGTTTATAAATATTGGACCAAAAAAAGGAACATAAGCAAATTCTAGCTCCAAACCTTTTATATTTGCTCGCAAAATGTAGTTGAAAAAAAACTCTGGAGGCTTGTTTGAAAGGGTTTTTCTCAAGCTTTTAAATGTAATGCTCACTTATGCAAGCGTTTTGTTTTTTGAAATGTTTGATATGGTTTGCTTTTCATTGTGGTATCATGGGAATTTTTCAAAAAAAAAACATTAGCACAGGTCTTAATGGTTGGTAAAGCCTTTGGCCATTGGCTTTACTAGAATGAGGCCTGTGCGAGGTGGAACCGAGCTTCCACCTCACATGTTTCAGATTGTGCTAAAGCTTGCTGCCTGGGGCTTTATCCTACTCATTAGCATCCGGAGATGGATGTATTGCAATAGATCACAATAAAAAGAAGAAGATGAAAGCAAAAGAAAAAACAAGGATATGGACAGGGCACATGGATGTAGATGGAATGTATTGGAGCAGTAGACTAGCAGGAGGAGAAAGATATAGAAATCGAAACGAGTGTTGGGGAGAGAGGAGGGGATGGATTGAATGAGAACACAGAAGAAGAAATGGAAACAAGGGTGGGGAGAGGGGGAGAGATGGATTGCAAGAGAACAGACGAAGAAGAAGAAATGGAAAGGGACACATTAAGCTAGCCTGGTGGAGAAAGAGGAGATGAATAGACTGCAAGAGATTCACATAGGAAGAACAAATGGAAAGGGATTTCACAAAGAGTGGGGGGGAAGGAAATGAAAAAGCAAGTAAGAAGGGTAGTGTTATTAGGTGGCAAGCAACGTGCATCACAGTGTGAAAAAAAAGAGAAAAAAAGCAAGGAAAGTGAAGAACAGAGGGCTGGGCGCAATTCAAGAGAGACGAGAGTCCGTGCCGTGGAAACGGAATCACCTGCCTTACAAGCAACCACTAAGTCACAATATTACCTTCATTGGCAATTGTTACAAGGCTCGACGGCATCTTTCGCCACGTACACACAAGAAACCTAGTGCCACGATCCGTTGCGTGTTGCGGGATACCACTACTCTCCTCGGGCAAGCAAAACATGGGGCGAAATAGGGCAGCAGCAACAGAGATGCAGGCGAGGTGCCTAGTCATGCGGTTGCCTTTGTTCGTTGTACGTTTTTAGCTAGCCAGCCCAGCCGGGCTTCTCTCTCTCCCCCCCCACCTCCCCATGATCTACATACTTATTTTTACGCCACTACTACACACACAAACGGACAACACGCTTTTCTTAACGATCTGATCAGCAAACATCGCACCTAGTTAATCTACCGCTAATCTTAGGATCATTATCATGTGCAGCAGATCAGCAACATACGTCCCCAGAGCTTATCCATGTGGGCTTTTTTTGGTCACAGATTGCACTTGCAAAACTTCACCGTGACGAATGTCCTACTAGTGTAGGATAGCCTTTCTTTTTGGCTGGCTACATATTACAGCCAGAAAGCTACATTACACATGAAAAATGCTAAAATCAAGTACTTTTTTGAAATTTTCAATAGCTAGAAAAATATTCGACCAAAAGTATTTCAGAAAAAGGTCGCCACATATTTCTATACATGGTTCAAGTATGTAGCAAAAAATATAAAAGCATGTTTAAAAAACCCTACTTTTGTATATATTTGAGCTTTTAGCCAAATCTGGGTAAATCTTTCTCAGTTTGGCGCTGCATCACAGAATTGAGCCCCAAAAAACCCACTAAACTGTCAGTACTAGTGCAGCCACCTGCTACAAGTTTCTTTTCAGCAACAGCAGCCTATTTGACGACCAATCTGATCATTGAATCAGGGCAGGCAACCAATGAATCTCAGTTGAAGCTCATAAATTACCCTAAGTTTGTCTAGTAGTCAAGCTGATTTGTCCTAATCACAGATTGATCAGAGTTCTAAGCTGCATGTCGTCAGCTTGAACGGTTTTCAAGGGAACTGTCGCAGATGGGTAGACTTAAGAGTAATAGTCTAAAACGGTTGCTTTACGAGAATAGCTCCAAAGCAGAAGAAGAAGAAGATGAAGAAGAACTTGTTGTTGGAAAGAGGAGGGTGTCGGATAGCTTCCAACTGACGTGTAAGCGCCATCCGATGCTGGAGTAGAGAGGTAGCTAGAACATTCATTAAATGCGCGTGCGCTGCCAGTTGCCCCTTCTTTTGCCTCTCTAATCAGTCTCTCGTCTGCATCTGATCTAATTCTGATCGCGTTACGTTTTGAGAGAAAGTGGAACCCCAGATCTCTCCTATTCCTTCTTCTTCTTCGCGTGTGTCAAGAGTTTGTGCAGTAAATCTCATAAAACAGCAGCAAATGACGGCAACCGCTGCTGATCACTCCCCGTTAATTTCTGCACCAAATTGATCTGCAAACTTCTGAATCCGACGTTGTGGCTTGTTGTTACTCTACAATTGCTTCACAAATCTCTGTACAGATAGATACTTCACGGCTTTTGATGATCTAAACACTAATTAGAAGATCGATCAGGAGCCGACCCAGTTCTCCAAAACGCATTCATACTACACATACATCAAATTCTGATCGAGAAATTCTGTAATATTCTTTTGTAAGTTCGGCCTGCAGCATCGACTGCCTAATGTAGCTTACAGTGTAAAGAGTCCAGAACTTTGATGCTCTGCAGATCAGCAGACAGTCTAGCCCGAGGAATCAAAGAATTGTAGCAGGAGATCATTCATCAATTGGTCGGAATTTTTTTTTCACTGCAAGATCATGGAGAGGGTGATGATCTTGTACTCTAGATCAGTAGCTTCTGGCGGGTGGGTCACGACGTTTTTGCATCCTGCAGGCGCAGCAACATCGTCGTCGGAATCTAGTTTCACTGCCATGAGTTCTAAAGTCTCGATGCAGCGCACTAGTCGCGCTGATGATCGGGCTAACAAGTCCAAGCACATGAATAGAAGTAGCCCTAGTCATGGTCCTCCCACCAGCTTCGTCCCTTTGCCCTTACCTCCTCCTTCACGCTTTGCGTTTCCCTCACCTCTCAAATTCTTGTGGTTTAATAATCGCCCGGAAGAAGAAGATCCCACTAGAACCAGCACCACTGCTGATCATGAACAGCTTTCGGATACCTCACCTGTTGATTTTGTGAAGCAAGAGATTGGAGATGGTATGTTGAACCCATCAAGAAATTCTTCAAGGACGACGGCAGAAGATCATCAGGCCGTCGATATGCAGCAGGAGCAAGAAGCTGCCAGTGCCCAGTTTCAGGAATCAGCCGAAGTGATCAAGAATGCTATTAGCATGGCTGCAGAGGAGACGGATTCTGTAGCACAAGAATCTGGGGTGGATTCAATCATAGGAAATCCTTTGAGATTCGACGAAGTACCCAAGCCTTGGGTACAGAATTTTGTGAATCTGGGAGCTTTCTGGAAAAGACAGCAGAACACGAGTGTTCCACAAGCTGCAGGACCTGCGATGGTCGATCACAAGCTGGCAGCAGATTCTGAATCTTCAACCTGCTGTGGCCAAGAATTCCTACTGCCCCAATGTGGATGTCAGGGATGTGCTTCTTCAACTGTGGGACTCACGGCGGATCACAGCAACAGCTGTATTGGATCCAATATTCAGGAGGAGGAGATGATCATCATGGACATGGCACAGCCTCCACATATGACCATAGCTCAAAACAAGGATTATTTCTCCAAGTTCCTTCACCCGGCTTCGTCATCTGAGCTGAAGCGTGTTGCACAGATGGCTCACATGTGCACCCTTGCTTACAACATTCCAGCAATTGAGGTTGGCTCCTTGAAATCCACATAAATCCCTGCTCTTCATGAGCTCCCTGCATTTTCTTCTTGTGAAATTCTTCGCTTTGACCATCCCTGTTTCTCATGTGCATCCTTGTTACCTTGCTTTCCATCTGAGCTCATGGCTTTGGAATTTACTGCACCCCCCCATGACAGGATGCACTGCATATGTGTGTGTGGTGTCAGTGCAGCCTGAGAAACTATTCCAGCAGCATAATCTCAGGTTGAGGACTTCATCCTTGGACATCAAAGCTGCAGCTGTCATGGTGAAGGTTGCAATTGCACAAGCAGAAAAACGACGTGCTGCTGCTGCTGCTGCTGCAACCCTACCCTCAACTGCTGCAAGTGCTAGTGTCATGGAAGTACCAGAATCTCAAACAGGAGCAGCAGCAAGAGACAAGCATACAAAGCCTAAACCAGTTGTTGGCCGATTGTTGAAGGCTTCGATTTCTGCAGAAGCTGAAGCTCATGAATCTTCTTCTAGCTCACATCAGAAGTCCATGGAGGATTTGAAAGAACTTCCACGCTTTAGACTTGGTGGCGATGGGGTGGATGAATTGGATCCATTAAGTGCTGTGCTGGGAGTACAGTTTCCCATCTCTTCATCTTATCCTGCAATTGCCCACGATTCTGAAGGGAAGAATTTGGACCCACGATCAGTAGTGCAACACAGATGCCCATGTGAGTGGTTCATGTGTGATGATCAAGCCAGCCACACCCAAGTCTTTGTCATACAGGTAACAACAACAATTCACAACTCCAGAAAGAAAATTCTTCCAGCAGTTGCTGGGAGGGCTTAGAGAAAATTGCAAGTCAGACTTCTTTGACCTAAATTTCCTTCTCCTGTACAACAGAAGAATCATAGGAATATGGATCATCTCCAACACTACATAGATTGTTTGTTGTTTTGCATTTTGTGCAGGGATCTGAATCACTAGCATCTTGGCAAACCAACTTACAATTTGAGCCAACACAATTTGAGGCGAGTCTTGAACCACTTTGTGTGATATGTGCTATTAACTAAAGTCAAATTGTCATTTTAATCTAATATATGCCACAACAAACACGACATACTGTACACATTAAGAGTTATCCCTAAAGTCACCCTCTGTTTCACCCCCAATCTCCTATGCTTTCGCCCCCTATCTCCTCTTTCAGTGGTATCCACAAAGTAAGGAAATTTTATTAAATCTGGGTATGAAATGCTGAAACTCGCCATTTAATGCAAAAGGTTTGAGAGTAATTATAGTAGTTGTACAGGTAGGAGCAGTGAAAATATATGTAGCAACAGTGCAGGCGCTCAGGAAAAAGGAATCACAGGATGAAACTCAGTTTACCACCAAAATTGGTGAAAAAACTAGTTTGGGTCTCTAATCGCCTGACTTTATGGATAACTCACGGATCCATTGTAATGGCTGAAACGACAAAGCTTTATCTCTCACACATCTATCATGAGCTTTTTGTGTGAGGTTTTACATTCTCTTTTAGTGAACTGGATCTTGTCCAGGAACTAGAGATGTCAAATATGTTTGAACCTACACAGATACATGATCTGATATGGGTCGAACATGGTTCAGGTTCATAAGGAAGTACTTTCAGAAAGTGGGTGCAGGTTGCAAGGTCATGAATCATGATCTCCAATACTGACAACATAATGCCTGCTTGTGTTCTTCCTACAGGATCCAGGTTTGGAAACAATGGTGCACCGAGGGATCTATGAAGCTGCAAAGGGATTGTATGAGCAAGTGCTGCCATTAGTGCAAGCACATATGGCAGCACATGGGAAGGATGCACGCATTCGTTTCACAGGTCATTCTTTAGGTGGCAGCTTGGCCATGCTTCTGTCTCTCATGCTATGCCTGCGCAAAGCAATACCAGTGTCAGCATTGCTACCAGTCTACACTTTTGGTTCTCCTTGCATTATGTGTGGGGGAGAGCTGTTGCTACACAAACTGGGACTGCCTCGAAGCCATATACAGTCAGTGGTGATGCACCTTGATATCGTCCCTCGCACCTTTGCTTGCGATTACCCTGACCATGTGACTGTTGTTCTGAAACGCATGAATGGCAACTTCAGGAACCTCTCTTGCCTTCTCCAACAGGTTAGGGTTTGATCAATGACCTACCCAGTCAGTAATCACAATCTCCTCCTGCTCTTCTTGCCTTCGCAATTTGAGCTGCATTGATTCTACAGTCTCATCCTAAGCTTCTTCTTCTTCCATGTGTGTCTGTGATCTATGTGCAGCGATTGATATATGGGCCTCTAGGCGAAATGGTGATCTTACAACCTGAGGAAGATGAAGCTCCTGGTCACTCTCTGTTGCCACCAGGCAGTGGCTTGTATTTTTTAAGGCATCCAATCAGCTGCTCCCAGCTTCACCCAGCAGCAGCAGCAGCAAGAACAACAGCAGAATACAACAAGACCTCTCACCAGGAGCACGTGGATTATGCATGCAAGGCCAGACAGTTGTGGTATGCAGAAAGGGCATTTCTGAATGTGCCACATCCACTGGATATGCTAACTGATCGAAACGCATATGGCTCAGAGGGTACCATCTCTCGTGACCATGATTGTTGCAACTATTTGAAAGCTCTCAACCGGCTGCGGCTGCGAGAATTCACTACACAACTTTGGGCTCCCTTGCTTGGTGCCCTTGAACAATCAAATTTGTTGTTGGAATTCCAATACATGGGGATTAGCCTCAACCATTCTTCTGTAAATCTTGATACTCCTTCCAACAAGCTTGAGCTCCACTGCCAACAACAGCAGCAGCAGCAGCAGCAGCTTACAAATAGGGCTAATTAGGCCCTCTTCTTCTTCCTCCTCCTCCACCTCCTTTGTACACAAGCATTTGCAGATCATCATCATCATGTCGGGAGTTCATTTAAGATCCCTACAAAATCCCTTTGCAAAGATGGGGAAATACAGAATCAGTTTAGATTGATTAGGTTCCAAAGTGATGAAGACAAAGAAGAAGAAGAAGAATGAATGATGCTCCTGAGCAGATGTTCTTCTTGCTTTGCTTGGACTCCACATTTTCTAGGCTTTGGATGCCCTGCCGCTTGCTGCTTATCATCTAGCACATCACTGAGCGGCAGCAATTTGAACACCCACACAAACGAACATCAAGGTATCCATGGGTCTCAGCCATGAGGAGGAGGCTCTCTTCTTCTGGCTTGGTACAATCCCAATGGAGATCATAATACTCCAAATCATGTACATACTAACATTTTGCAAAAGAAAAAAACCATGTGATTCTTCATGGGGCTGCTTGCTTGCTTCCTGAGTGGTGATCATGGGTGAGTGGGTCTCTGAAATGCTGCAGACAGTAAGTCTTTCAAATGAACTTTTGCTAAACTTACCCACACTGTAATTGATGAATCAATTGTTTACAGGATTTGGACACTCAGGTTTTCACAGCTCGAGGAGTCCATTCAAGGCCATATATGTAACGTGCATGGCTACCTTTATGCACTTTTGAGTTGTGACATTGGGAGCATATTAGCTGATGATGTTATGCTGGGACTCAGATAAGAAGACAGGGTTTTAATAAATCGCTTGAAAGTGTTGCTTCTGCAATAATAGATGATGACAATGTCCATGCTCATGAATCTGAAGACTTTGTTCTGTCAGAAATGCAGGCCAAGCTATTGTAAATGAGAGCAGATTACTGTTCAAAGATGGGTTGCACACATGCCAGCAGAAAGTAAGAGAAAGAGAGAGGTTGGCTAAATTGACAAGGGTGAAAGCATGAACACAACAGATGAGGTTGGAGCCTGAGCATGAACCATATTTCACATGTGGAAGAACAGAGAGATAAAGAGAGAAAGGGAATGATGAAGAAAGGGACCAGTTTGTCATGCAGTGAGAGTCTTCACCAAGACAGTTTTGAGGCCACAGTTCTGGAAGAAAGTACTTGCAGACTGCCACAAGTCATATTCCAGTAAGCAGTTTTTGACACTTTCTATGTAAGACAAAGTGTAGTGGGTCAACTGTGAGCCCAGGTATGTATGAGACATGTAGCTGCCAGCCAACATACACTGGTGGGCAGCTTGAAGCTTTAGCAATCCAAATGCTAATCCAATTGTCACAACAGGATGGTCTGCCCTTCAGATATGAAGGTTTTTGTACTGTGCAGACAATTGAGAGAAAAACTTGAGATCCATGAGTTTGAAGCTTCAAAACCAACATATCAGCCATCCAAAATTAGTGTACTGGCCACATGTAGAAAAGCTTGCAAAGGTATTTAGACACTTGATTCTGCACCGTCCTGTTTGGGCACAAGCTGGACCAAGTGGAATTTCTGTACAGTTTTCCAGGGTCTTTTTCTATGAAGATATGAGTTGTGTTACAGACGTACTACTAACCTTCAAACTTTCACAGTTTTACATGAGAGAACAGCAGCATGCTGACTTGGCACCAAAGGAAACCTTGATTCTCAGAGTCTGCAGAAAATGAGAGCAAATAATGAAGCTGCAACATGGCAAATACATGCTCTCAGCCTATTCCCATCTCATAGAGTCCAATAGGTTTTCTGATTTCAAAGTCTTGCTTCTTAGATCATAGTTTAGTTGAGAGAAGATGAGGTTACTGTGTACTCCAAACAGAGTTGATTCAAAACTGAATTTAAGTAGACAAAAGCATCTCATGATCTTTTCCCTTGGAGACAGCAGCAATGTCATCATCCTCAACTTTTCTGCACAATTGCATGAATGACTAACTAGCATGACCATAGTGCTATTTGTATTTTTGGTTTCAGCAATACATCAACAACTGGAACAATAACGAATGTCTTCTGATTGATGCCGCACACATCCTGATTACAAAAGATGTAAGATTATTAATTGATTCTGCTCCTCTCACTGTGGATGTCAAGGTAGAATCACATTAGTACTAAAGCATATGCATCCCACATATGTCAAATCTTTACAGCAGAACCAAACCCATCCTCTTTCTCTCCATGCCACCAAACATTGCCCAGAATTAGCACTTGGATAAAAGGAAGAAAGTTCAGGTGCTATGGCACCCAATTGAATGGGTTTTTTGAGACATTGTAAGCTGCTGCTATTACTACCTTATGACCAAGCATCAATAGACATCAGTACCTAAGCTCAAACAATCAGGGCACTACCTGCAAACTGGATACTGGAAAGCAAAGAAAAGGCAGTTGAGGCTAAACCCAATTCAGGTATATTGCTTGTGCTTGTGCTTGCAACAAAATTGATAGTACACATGCTGCCTATGCAGGCGAGTTAAGCACAGAGGGAGACTACATTATAGTGAGACCTTGGCTATCAGTTCAACCACTCCTGGTAGCTGCAAACATGCAGCAGCCTTGCGTTTCCTTAACAAAATTGGAAAGAACTATTTGCAAATGGTGTCAACAATTTCATAGTTTATATTATGACTCTTTATTTAAGTCTATAGACATGTTTAGTTCAAGGATAAGTCTATTCAGGTCTTACCTAGAAGATCTTATGTCTTCCAGATGTACTTCAAACAATGGTTAAATACATTTGTCTCAAGAATCTCCTTGTTGTGTGTACCGCTTTCTTTTTCTCATGGTATTAGAGGAGGTTTGAAATTGATCAATGTTGATAAGAGCTTGCTTTCTCTTCTATATACCGTACCTACAACAAATGTTTGGCACTCCTTTGCTGAATATTTATATTTTTTAAAAAACAAGGTTTGACAATTTCAAGTTCAAGTTTTCAAAATCTCAATAGTTGAACAATAAGTATACAAAATACATTTTGTGTTGTGCATTTGTAATAGTAACTCAATGGTTTTCAATTTTCAACAATTTTGACAAATATTAATAAAATTATCTTTTTTTGGCTAGATCTTTTGTTAAGTATTTTGTGCCAAACATTAGTCGTAGGTACAATACAATGTTGTGTGTGTAAGAGTCAATAGCCGTATATGTGACATGTAAATCCCATGTAAGTGTAAATCATTTACACTTACAAGTTTGGACTGTTTACATTTACTATTATATTGTTGCCATGTGTAATTATTATTTTTACATTTACATGAAGACACTATAAGTATTTGTCAAATACATTTACATAGCCCTATGTAAATGTTTTGGGGTGTGTAAGTGTATATACTATATATCCTTAATGACCATACCTTCTTGCAAATACATATTAATTAGTTGGAGGTGCATCACAAAGCTCAATTTTTTTTTTTTGCAATGGGCCACTTTGATTGGCCTTTCACAAGAATTCACAATATTTGGTAGTCCCCATACATTAGCATTTTCTACCAATATTAGACTATGGTGGTGTTATTTCAAAGAATATCTTCAATGCACATTTTGCACCAATTGATTGCTAGAGTAGAACTTTTATTATTAACCTTGTTCATCACCATTTTTGGTCTAAGCTTTTTCAAGAGCTTAGTTACTTATTGTGATTCATATTAATTAATTTAATTGGTTGTGGTGCATACTAAAGCACAAATGTTTTGATGATTTTTATTTTTTTTATTTTTTTTGCAATGGGTGATTTAGTTGGCACATCATCAAAAAAATATGAAATCCCCCCCACCCTCCTCAAGTAGAAATCATGTTTTTACCTCTTTTTTACAATGTAAGTGTAAACCATATAAACTTATGTATTTGCTTTTACATTTATATTTACATTATTTTACATGGCATAAAATATGTTTTTCTTGGAGTCCTTCGACCTCAACATTATGCACTTGATTATATTTGTCTTTAAACAAGAAAGCTTAGAACAGGGTTTTACATTTACATGGAGTGTACATCAATTTCATTATCGGATTTATAGTTAAACAAAATGTAAGTCCTAAAACATTTACATGCATAACATTGGTACATTATGTTATGAATCTTAGAATCAAATTATTTTTGTTCTTATTACTTCAAAGGAAATGAAATCATTAATAAGTTTTGTCCAATAACAAAAAAACACATCATAGTTTTTTCTTTTGTTTGAACCTATCAAATAGATTTGTTTTTAGCACAAACAGTGTGACATGGAATATATAATGGAAAAGTTTCTCAATAGAATGGAACAATGGGGAGTAGTTGATGGTAGCTAACCTAATCCTAGCACAATTGAACCTATAAATTAACAAAATGAATATCAAAAGATTTTAAAACACATGTTAATAACCTTCTTCATTGTGGAAAAAAAATTACTTTAGTTGAATTTTCTTTAATTACTTCATTTGAAATCTCTTAAACATATAAAGAACTTTGGGATAGGCTTAAAGAAACTTATGAACTTTCTATTCCTACATCACAAGTTTATTTTCACAAAAAATTGACTCATCTCACATTGTCAAAATTACTTTGAAAGTCATGGACTAATTTTCTTAAAGAGTGACAAAACACTCTTAAAGAATCTACCACATTAGGATTAAATTTTACTAAAAAATACAAGAGGTTTCATTAGTCCTTTCATATTTTCCTTCTTTATGGCATGGTTTTGTCTTAATTCAAGCAAGTATACCAAATTTAAATTTACGAACTATAATGTTCAGTATGAAGTAAGAAGATTCAATTTTTAAATCAAAAGTTGAAAATGAAAATCAATTGCATTTCTATCGAACAAGCAACTATTTTGACAAAAATAAATCATAATACAAAATATTGCAATCACAATCAACTAACCAAAAGTCATTTTCTAAACAATCAAAGACAACAAACAATTTAGAAAAACAATGTTATTATTATGACAAACCATCACATACTACTTCCAATTATAAAGCAAAGAGCTAAAGATCAAGTCATTGGAAAATATATATCACCTACTTTTGCACATATACGTAATTCTCCAGAGCCACAAACTAATGCAACTTCAAATAATGAAAAAATACAAGTTGTTTTGTTAGTCGCTTTTGATTCACGTTTGAATTTTTATTATCCTTGGTATATTGTTGATTCTAAAGCCACACAACACATGACACCTCAAAGAAAATTGTACACCCATTACAAAACAATGCCATAACCCGAAATAATCTTTGTACTAGATGATGGACAACAACAAGCTCTTGAGATTGCATCAATTTTCATACATTTAATCATGGGAAAAACAATATTAGTTGATGATGTTTCCATGTCCCCAATTTAGCAAAAAAACTATTATATGTTAGTCAAATAATGAACAAAGGGTATGAGAATAATCTTTTTTTTTTTCAAAAAGAATTGTAAGATTACATACTTGACATCAATAGTTCGGAAATTGTCATAGAATGTTATAAAGTTTGAAAGCTTTTCCCAACTAGAGTCAATGTTGTGATGCATTAATCATCCAACTTTTCTTTCTTGGTTACATATTTGATTTTGAAACCACTACATGGCACCACAAACTTGGCCAGATAAATTTCCAATCTTTCCACAGAATGTAAAATCAACAAATTGTTTTGAGTCTTCCTTTTATTTAAATCCCTACCTCAAATCTTTGTGAAGTTTGTATAATGGGAAAACATTTAATGTTGAAATTTCCTAAACAAAGTTTCACAAAAGCCACATCCCTGTTACATTTGGTTCATAGTGATGCTTGTGGTCCCTTACAAACTTGTTCATTTTGAAGGTCTTACTATTTTCTTACTTTTATTGATGATTATTCTCACTTTACAAAGGTCTACCTTATGGAATCTAAGTTTAAAGTCTTTACAACTTTTCAAATTTATAAAACATTTAATGATATTCAAATTGGTAGAAAAAACGAAATCTTTTGTTTTGATTAATGGTGGTGAATACAATTTTTTAGAATTCAACAAATTATACAATGAACATGGCATCCAATGTCAATTTTTCACTTTCTTTACTCCCTCAAAACACATGGGGGTTTTTAATAAAAAAAACTTGCATTTTGATGGAATCTATTCACAACATGTTGCAATATACCAAGCTATCCAATTCCTTTTGGGAAGAGGTTTTTACAACTTCAAAAAATTACTTACTTCGGGGTAACATGGTATATTCCAAGTTACTAAGTAATTAAATATTAGTTCTAATGTTGACCTAATTAGTATACCTATATCTACCTCACTTACCTACCTACCTAATTAGTGCATATGTCTCTTAATTATCTACTTGTTAAATTAGTGTACCTACTTAACTACCTAGGAACAATATTGTATGAGATAAAAGGTTCTAGTGTTATATGGGGTATGAAATGTTTACCCTTCTCAAAAGGTTATCCATATTGTTTGTCATCCTTTCAAACAAATGTTCAAACAAATGTAAACAACATAAGAGGGTGCACTATAAGGATCCAAAAAATTTAAATGTCATTTGGGATGAGTCAATCAAAAAAGTTCAACCCTAAAAGCTAAATAGTCTAGGTGCTACATGGTTTTGAAATTTTCTCTTTCTTTGGACCCAATAAAATTGTCCTCAAGTTTGTCATTCTATTAAGATTTACAAATGAGAAATTTAACTTTAAATCCAAAATATAGTATAGGTTGGCGGTTGCAAACTTGTACCTACTTAACCAACTATTGTAACTAATGTTTGCAAAAAAGAAATCAATTAAACAAAATTTTAGTGTACTATATTAAGGGAAAGATGAACAAAACAGACAAAAAAAAAGACTTTAGTAAGGGTATCAAGTTTTAATGCACTAAACCCCAAAGATTCATTCACTCAAACACAACACAACTCTAAGTACATCATATTTCTTTTAGATCCTACAATCCCACTTTGGCTAGAGTCTTGTAATTCTCCACACACTCAACTCTTCCTTCTTACACCTTTCACACACACACACACCCACATGCACACTTCACCCCCCTTTCATTCCTATTCCTTCGCACCATAGGTAGCCAACCACTATCGCACTAATTAATGGTTATTTATAGATGGTAGTTGCCTTTAGCTATTTATTTATTTTTCCTTCACCCCTATCCTTGAATCACTACAATAATCCTTCCAAATTAATTAAAAGGTAAGTAGGCAAAGTCAACCTTACCTTACTTTCATAAATCCTCTTGTTATAATAATTACAATAAGACTACAATAGCTATTATTTATCCTTAAAAATATTTCCCTTATGATGTTGATTATGTCCTTGTTATCCAAAGGATGAAGAGGATGCCTTACTACTCTTGGCCTAAGCTATTGGGCCACTATGTTGCCTCAAACTACTAGGTTTGAACATAGGAGCTAGGTTGCAATTCAACTATAATGTTGGAGTAGCAAACCCAAGTGCCATACCACATTCTAGGTCCTCATCATCATTCCAATTGAAGGAATTTTGTAATAGGTTGAAAAAAGGTATGACCCTGTGATGTTAATACTAGAATTGTATGAAGACAATAATGTAAGACATCACTATTTCATGCGGATTAAGGGCATCATCTTTCTTCCATTGGCAAACATGGCTACTATTGTGGTTATGACAAGTGGGAAGCCCATTAGAATAGTTTTTGGATTTCAAAAATTTGACAAGATATGTATTTCAACTTGATAGCAATACTGTGAATTAAATTGGGTGTATTTGAAAATTTTGGAATTTCATTTAATTAATTTCTCAAAAAACTTCCAAAAAGGTTTTTTTTTGTATGTGGTGAATTTATTTGGACCAAATAAATACCTATCACAAAGTATGAAAAAATAAATACATGTCAAAGTGAAGAACCTATAGGTGACATTTTCAATGAAATTTTACTTGAAGAATGACAATGACATACGAATAGGAAACCCACCAAGCTTTGGGAAGGTTGTTACAATTACTAAAACACTTGGATACTAGATGTGATTTTTTAATGTTCAAAAGCCATGAAAAGTTTATTATTAAATATTTTCATCAAAAAAGCATTGATGATTAAAAGAGAAATACATCCTTGAATTGGGCATGTTATGTTTTTACATTTTTTCCCCTTATTAATGGAACATGTCACCCACATGACACCCTATAGCCATAAAAATATTGCACATTATATATTATGTGTACATTGAATGTACCCAATCCTTTTAATTTGACCATTGGATCAAGGTAAATTTTGACTTAAAGTGCATTGTGAAGTACACAAAGTTGCCATGCATATTCCATAAGTTTTTTCTTTAATTTACAATTGCCAAAAGGTTGCCATTAAAAAAAAGATCACTATACAATCCCCTTTCTAGAATTTAGCTATTTTATTAGCTTCACCTTTTAGTAACTAGAGAGCACTAAGTTACTCTACCTACCCTTTAGACTAACTAAACTAGAAAACTAGGTTCAAAACTTGCCCACTAACAAATACCCTTCTAATGAAATTCTTGGAATTCATGGAGATGGGCGGCTCATGCCTTTAGTTGTAAGTCAACCAACACCTCAAACACCGTCTCCTCATCAACCAAATCTTATTCTTTGCAATAATTGAAATCCATTATTAACAATTCCAATGATTCCCACACATTTTCAAGACTCATGTCCCATGCACATTTCTCCTACACAAACACGACCCATTTCCCTTCCATCTATTTACCCAATCATTAGCTAGCCATAAGGCAATATCTAGCCTTTGTCACCAACCTAAAGTTTTGAATGTCTCTTTTTAACCTCCTTGTTCAAAAAGCTTGCCTCATTTCCAAAATCCATGTAAATTACTAAAATTTCTAATAGACCATTGAAGGTGTTTAATAATCTCAAAAATATCATGATCAAAACCATTTTATGTATGCATCTATGGTTCATGTTGTTGAACCATTTTCCTTACATGAAGCTCTTGACGATCCTAATGCATCACATTGGAAAACAACCCTTGACATAGAATATAGTTCTACGATGGAAAATACAACTTGGATTCTAGTGGATTGACCTTTTCATTGTTCAAACTCCATGTGAGTTCTAAATGGGTTTCTAGCATAGATACAAATGAAAATCGCATTATTTCCTACTACAAAGCATAGTTGGTGACATAGGTTTCACATAAAAAACTTGACATCGATTGTTCATTGACTATAAGGAAACTTCATCCTTGGTTGTCAAGATGACATCTCTTCATGTGCTCATCTCCATTGTTGCCATTTATGAAGCCTACTATATTTATTAAATTTGACATTACTATTGCATTCTTACATGGCCATTTAAAAGAAAAGAATTTTCTTGAACAACCAAAAGGCAATGTCTCACCAAGCAAAGAACTTAAGGTATGCCACTTGTTCAAGTCTCTTTATGGGCTCAAGCAAGCACCTTGTGTGTGATATGACTATTTCAATGCTCATCTTTTGCATATTGGGTATATTTGGTGCTCCTTTAATACAAATCTTTATATTAATTGCATGCAAACTTATTTTTTGGGTCATTGGAATATATGTTGACCATAGTGTCATTGTCTCCAATGATTTAGCTTACTTAGATGTTTTTAAAAGTCTTTTGGCAAAAAGCTTTGCCATGTGAAACAATGACAACATTGAATATGTTTAAGTATTCAACTTTTGAACATGGTCAAACTTGTCAAATACTTTTTCTTTCTCAAGAGGAATATGTTTTAAAAAATTTGCACAAGTTCCACATGGAGACTTGTAAACCCATTGCCACTCCTCTTCTAGCGAAAATTCATTATACCAAGGAGATGATGCCCTTTACATATGTTGAAGAAATCAACATGGCTTTAGTTCCCTTTGCTAATGCGATTGGTAGGTTAATGTATCTTGCCACTTGTACTGGGTGAAACATTACTTTTCTAGCAATTTGACCTAATTTATGGCCAATCTAGGTTGGTGCATTATTTTATTGTAAAGTGCATTTTGCACACTACCTTCAAGCAACCAAACACATGGGTATTCAAATTTTTTGCATTGTCCATCAAGGTGAAAACACAATAAAAGTAGCCAAGGTCAAAGTCATTTTGACATGTGGCATTCATGTGTTGTTTCCTTCCCTTTTTTTTGCATTTTTCATACTTAATTTACAAAAGTGTGTAAGATATAAATGTTTTTTGATTACATATTGATCTTGTATCATTTATATTCTGAATTCATGTTTCATACCACATAAAAGTGAATAACTTTTGCTAAAAACACATTATGAAATTTAATAATTTTCAAAACTAAAAACATGTTTGAACCAAATGTAATTGAAAATGTGCGTAAAAAAAAATTGACCAATTTCAAATTTAAATTTTTTTTAATCATCAATAATAATATCATTTTCAATTTTGAGAAGGAATGGTGCACCTTTGGTATGGAAATTTTTTTTTGAAAAAAATAAATTATCCACAACTAACTTTAACATGCAAATAGACTTTTGAAACATCATCAATTTGCGTCAAATTTTGAACATTGAAACTTTGCAAATAATGGACCATGTTAAAAAAAAAAGTGATTATCCAATTTATTATGCCCCCCATGCATGATTTTTTAAAGATGAAAAATTATAAATTTAAGCATTACCTACACATTGGCCTATGGCTCCTTTTATTATGTTTGCAACCACCACATCTTAATCTTTGTTTTTTTTAAGGTTAGACAAATTCAACTGGGGATGGGATTGCAAGGTGGGTGAGTTGACTTTTGGTGGTGTGTATATGGTTATGTTTTCCTTATTGGAGGAGAAGTGCCATTTCATGGCAAAGTTGTAAGGAACCTAATGTGGTTTTTTCCTCTATTAAGTCCAAATACATTGATGCCATTATTGCAACCAAGGAAGCCCTATGGTTGTAACAAGTACTTAAGGATTTGTGTTTTTTTAAAGATGGCTTGATGTGTCTTCATTGTGATAATCAATCATGCATTAAACTCACTCAAATTTTTTGTTTTCATAATAGATCAAAGCACATTGAATTACAATTCCACTTCTTGCTGAAAGATGTTGATTTCCAAGAATTCAAATTTCATTTTATGTCAATTGAAATTGTGTTGGTTGGTATTCATATCAAAGTTGTGCTTAAGCCCAACATGTACTTTGCTTTCAAGCTATGGGAGTCACTTTATCACATTTATAGCTAAAGGGGAAGTTTTATTAAATTTTTTATCAACTCCACATATTTGTTTAAAGGGGAGTGTTGGCACATGGTGTTAACAATACTTAGTTTAGGTTATGGCTCTTTAATTAAGTCTAGAGATATTCTTAATTTATTTGAAAGAATATGCCTATTCATGTCTTACTTATAAAACCTTTTCTCTTATGTATATTTCATCAATTGTTAAATATATTTCTTTTAAAAATCTCCTTGTTGTGTGTATTGTTTTCTTTTTCCCAATGACACTTTTTTGCTTTTGTCATAATTTAATCGTATGTCAAACTAAATCCTATGGTCCATGTATGGTCTCATATTTTTGTGGCACTTAATTTCCATCTAATCTATTTGTTGGTATGTAGATTTCATCTCTACATATATTCCATAGTTCAAGTGTTTGTACATTTTTTTTGAATATAGTAATTGTTGTGTTGTTATTGATTGTTATTAATTATGACTATTTGTTATCATAATGTGTGCATTTAGGCTTGACAAGTAGGCTATATGTGGTTTATATGTGTTGTTTTCATGGTGGTGTGCATGTTGAGGGCTTGCATGGGTTTATAAGCCATTGTCCACACTTTGGTTGAAAATTGTTTTGAAATTTTGTCCTTTTTCAAACTAGGAAGGGAGGCATGGTCCACCTTGTAATTGCTAAGTACATCTAGTACCTTACATCATCCCTCGAAACCCATAATTATACATAAACCTAGTATAACACCCAACCCTACTTGAATCATCATTTGACTTCCAAGAGTCTATAATGAGTACCTTGCAATACCCAATTATAATTAGTTGTAGCAATATATTTCAACCTTCTACCTTTCAAAGCTTTAGGACTGTTTTTTGTGCTTGAACTTGACATAGAATAAATACAATTTCAATTTGAAGACTCATAACAAGCTAAGTTGAAGGCAATTAAAACTTCATATTAACCCAATTGTAATTAAGGTTCAAGTTTTGCTTGATAATGGTCCATATCTTATTCTTGGAATTCTTTTATTACAAAAGCCAAATTATTGGATGGACATGAGAATGAATTAGGGGAGGTTGGCTACTCTCAAGATGGGTAACACAAGAGGCTCACTAGTCCACAATTTCAAGGTGACAACTCTCATGAAGGACCTCGATTCAAGGTTCAACTCCATTGATCAACACTCAAATTATGTAGATTGTAAATATTTTCACTTTGTTTCCACACATTTTATCTATTCAAAGCTTATAATTGCAATTTATATATCATATTGTATTTTCTCTTATATATTGTTAGCATTTTCATGTTCTAATGCTAGGAATGTGTAGCAAACACAAGAGGCTCAATATTCTATGGTCCCAAGGTGACAAGTTCTTGAAGGACCAACTATTTATAAAAACTTAACTTCATCAACAAAATTCATATTACTCAAATTGTAAATTATAATTATTCAGTTTTTGTATGCACACATTTTGCTAATTCCTTGAAGGGACATTTTGTGTTAATATTTGACATTATTTAAGTCAAAGAGGGTATTATTTGGGGGTATTATGTGAGGGAATTAAAAATTTCCCCACCCTATTATTGTTTAAGTTTTTAATGTCCACTTATTTAAACCATTGCATATTTAATATGAATTTCATGTTTGCATTGATTTTTGGTATTTCAATTTCTAGTTAAATATGGGGAGTGATGAAGGATTCACAATATGTTCACATATATTACTTAAACAACCATTGAGCAGAAACATAATAAAAAAACAATAATGTGTAATGTGTAAGTTAAGGCAAGGTGCCTTGTAAATATGTTATAACTTTCCTAAAACTTGGGATTAATGCATAATTTATATTAATTATATTCCAATTTTGAGAATAAAAAAATACTATTATAAAATAAATTGAATTATAATTTTTACTTAACAACCAATATTTAAACCTTATATGTTTACAGATGTAATTCTCCAATTCAAAAGAGAGTATCCTACCAAGGTTAACTCAAGGCTTACAATTGCATTTCAAATTTCAAGATTGTTTTTATTTCTTATAAACACTTGCATGTTTGAATGTTGGGAATGTTCAAGAACCACAAAAGCCTCGTTGATTGACAATCTTAAAAGGGAACTTCCACATGAAGGACCAACTAACGTTCAACTTTATTGGCAACATTCAAACTACTCAATTTCTAGATTATAGTTACTTAGACTTTGTATGGACATATTATGTTGTTCATTCATAGTTTATAATTACAACTCACATTTTAGTCTCCCCAATGTTGTACATGTGAACATAGTTGTTATTGTATATGGTACAAAAGTATCGAGTTTGCTTCTCTTTTTCGTTGTTTGGCCTAATCCATTTTTTTGAAAAAAGATGAATGATGCCCAAAGATAGTTTGGACCCGTGTTATGCACATTTTGGGCTTGTACATAGTGTCCATTACATGCCCAAAACATGCATAACAAGACCCAAAGTGTGTATGGGTAATGCACTACGATGGTGTGTCTAAGCACCACCAAAGACATATGGAAGATCAAAGAGGCAATCATGGAAAAAAAACATGCAATACTTTTACCATACCCACAATAACAATTATGTGTGTGCACATCTAATGTTGGGGCCTTAAACTTTGTGTTTAATTGTTGGGAATGTTCAACATCCGTTTTGCTATTTGCAAGGCTATAAATTGCAATTTAGGCAAAGTGCCTTTCACTATTTGCAAAATGTTTTACTGCTGGTTGGATGGTTGTATTACATGTGCATCCTTACTTAATGATATTTTAGAAATTGTATGATTGAAGTTCAAATATCATATTGGTGTTAATGTACCCCCAATATGAATGTGAAAAAATGGAATACCAATACCACTAATTTGACCTATGTTGATGCCATTGAATGCATTGTAATATATATTTTGAAAGTGCAAATGGTACACTTTGAACCTAACTTTTAAATCCAGTGTCCATTTTCATTTTAAATTTTTCCTTAATTTTCATTAACAAAAATGATTCAAATTTAATATCTCCCACATCTTATGTCTCAAATTTACAACATCACCTCCATGCAACCCTACTCATTGAGGGCTTTCCACTAATACCAAGAGTGAACTGCAATTTCCCTATGGATTAAAAATTTTATATTGTTAAAATATCGGTGTTAAACTTATTCAAAATTCAATAACCCTTGCATTATAAGTCTAAATGTTACAAATAGACCTTTGTGCACTCTTACTCATCAAGAACTTTCCAATAGTACCAAAAGCATAGTAGGGAGTGTTGTGGTTTGAGAAATCTTAACCTGACAAAAGAGACAAATTATCCACCTTGATAGATGGATATTCATAAATAGGTGCAAACATAGTACAAGGAGCCACTAAGGGGTGCAGACAATGGTCAAAATTATAATATTTCTTAAATTTTTTGAAAGGTCACAAAGAGAACACAATAATTTGGATTGTTAACTTTTTTTTTGTTTTTGGAGTAGCATCCATTAATTGCAAAGTTTCAATAATAAGAAATTGATTCAAATCGACGATGTTTCGAGAGTCCTTTTGAATGTTTAAAACATTCAAAATATGATGGTGGATGATTGTTTTTTAACTATTTTTTTTTTCATATCAAATGAGCACCAGCCTAGTGTCTCCTCTGTGGCTATGCAACTGTGCACACAATACCCATTCTGCAGGGTGTGTGCAAACTCTTGCACAAGGTGCTTTCATGTAGAGAAATCATTCCAATTTTACTTTGTGTGATGTTGTGTCTACCACATCAGCTTTGTATGTGATTTCTGAATGCACCCTTTTCACCTAAAATAGGCAAAGATTTGCTCCACATTGGTCATAAAGTTACTGGCAGAAAATTGTCAAATTATTCTCCCCTACAGAAGAAGAAGAAGAGGAGGAGGAGGAGGAGGAATAGAAAACCCAAATTCAAACATATTTGGCAATCTGCAAAGTATCCAACTTTTATTCAAAAAATTCTACTTGTTGCCCAATTAATATCAACTTTAGTGCTCAACTTCAGAGATGATGATGGATGAAGTTGATGGATGAAGTTGATGGATGCCCACCCTCCCCCCCCATGAAGCTTTTCTTCTGCTTCTTCTTCATTACTAATAAAAAGGATTTAGAAAGCCCCTTTGTCCCCTTGTAGGATCTTGAAGCACACACACACACGGAGAAATTTAGTAAGTGTTATTGTAGGGCACCTTAAATCCATGAATATCCCTTCTAGAAAAGAGGAGTTTGCTCCTCTTACTCTTAGGGCGACTTTAGACGAGGGTCCAGAGACCAGTGAGTTCAAGCAATCTTATTCGTTAAAAGCTTTAAATTGATCCCAAGGCCTTTAAACGAGGGTCGAAAACCAAAAAGTGGCAAGTTGAGGCTAAACCTACACGGCACCTGTTTTGGAGGGAAAATCAATTGGTTGAGACCAAAAAACAGTGCTAAAAAAGGAGAGAGCTCTTGCTTTGAAGAACCAAGAATCATGCTAGGGACCAAGGTAGAGTCCAATTCAAGGATTCAATTTGATTCAAATCAGTTCCAAATTGGTTCTTTAAGAAATTGGACTCTGGAACTTCGTCTACAGTGGGCCTTATTCCCTAAAGAGTGAGAGGGAAATTATGGCTACTTGTTGCAAGGTGTAAGCTCTCTCTGCCACTCTTAAGGAGTAGATGTAATATCCCCTCCTACTACACCGCTTGCTTGATGTACATAGGTTCAAGTCGGTTAGGTCGGCTTGGCTTGGCTCATGCATTACAACAGATGAAGCCCAAACAGATGAAGCCCAACAACAGTGGGGCACATTTCCAAAATGGGGGCCTGGATTCAGCTACACCCCTTAATTTGGACATATGCACATTATAATGGGTGTTCCGTTTCCAGAGTGAGCTTTAAAAAATTATGTAAAAGCCCTCACTCTTTGACTCAATCACATTAGTCAGATCCATTTTCACACCACACAAAGCCCACAAGTGAGACCATTATCAAAATCAAGCTTGTGCCCAGCTCTCGAGCCTCACACACTCTTTATTTCAATAATAACCTCCTTGCCCTCCAGTTTTTACCCTCTACACTTGATGGAGCATTATCAAGATCAAGCTTGCACTCATCTCTCACCTCACAAACCCTTATTTGTGTAAATGCCGGCCTTGCCCTCCAGCTCTACACTACAATTGTGATGGGATGATGGATGGGCATGGCCAGGGCACCTAAGTTAGTCGTACCTTGACCTTTTAGAGTGAGGCCTCCGAATGGCCATACTGAGA
>Ga0209208_10001846_pt1 | contig 30198 bp, 24 predicted proteins | sample S1TSphfallax_3_FD_187694 | JGI IMG/M metagenome (GOLD analysis project Ga0209208, IMG submission 187694) | Host-associated microbial communities from peat moss isolated from Minnesota, USA - S1T2_Fd - Sphagnum fallax MG (SPAdes) (version 2) | ecosystem: Host-associated > Plants > Peat moss >...
CTTTGCATTTTCATCTCTTCTACCCTTGGATTACACTATGGATCAGTAAATGAATGTCATGTTAACAACTTTCTCAAAACCTTAATTATTAAATTACAAGCAATTCATCTTGGATGATTATGCCTTTTATGATAGGTTCAAACTTCAAACTTCCTTTATTTGATTTAAAAAATTTCATATAAATGCAAGCATGCCCATCCACTATATGCACATATAATATTTCAAATGTCATCACACATTGGGTCAAGTTTGAACCAAAAACTTTATGCCTAGAACCTTACACCAATGCACATATAATATTTCAAATGTCATCACACATTGGGTCAAGTTTGAACCAAAAACTTTATGCCTAGAACCTTACACCAATGCACATATAATATTTCAAATGTCATCACACATTGGGTCAAGTTTGAATCAAAAACTTTATGCCTAGAACCTTACACCAATGCACATATAATATTTCAAATGTCATCACACATTGGGTCAAGTTTGAACCAAAAACTTTATGCCTAGAATCTTACACCAATGCATAGTCTCTTCAATATGGTCCATCAAATTTGTTTGTTGCAATTCCATTCAATCGTTGAGGTGACATTCATCCATCATAGTTCATTTCATCTAGTCAGTTTAGCTATGTTCATCAATCATTTCATTGACTGCAGTCAACTTCATCCATGGATCTTCAAATGATGTTCTGCTGATGGAAATTTGTCTCATAATATCACATTCATTGTTCCGAATCCATATTATTCATGGAACTTCATCTATTGAGGTCATGTTTAGCTTTCCCAAAAAGTTTCTTGATTCAGGTCAATTTCATCTTGTACATTTTAAATTGTTTAAACAAAATAAGTTCATCATCAACTCCACATTTGATTCCCCAATTTGGGGACCTCCAAAGTGCAATTTCCCACTCCCGGCTGGTGCAGGGAGGTTTCATGAAACATCATTCTGGCACGGCATTTTGCTTGCAAGTTGTAAATGATTGAAATGATGTGCTCTTAGGTTGTTGATAATCAACACACATGAGCCAATTCCCCATGTTGGCATGTGTTCAATTTGGGTGTAATAAGAAGCAGACCAAAGGAATAACTGGAATTAGCACAAAGCCTCCACTTGGCGACCACCAAAATGAACATCAAAGATTAAAGTGTGGAAACAGAATGACAATATACTCATTCTCATCACAACCAAACATATGCAACCAAAAACAGTGCAAGCATTGAGCATATATCCCACCTACATCTATTATTGTAGACTGGAGCAAGGGGCAAGACCAAGCATGTCCTCAAGACCAAGTATAATAGAATATAGAGCAAAAAGCAAGCAAAATTATGCTTAATTCCAATTGCTAGAAATCATGAGGCTACAAATTTGAGAGGAAAGTGTATGATAAATTCAAAACTGGGGTTGCAAATAACTGGAAATAACCATTGCCCTAAACCAACAATGGTTAGCAATGTGGTTGTAGAGAAAAACATGAGAAAAACAAGGTGTCCTCCAAAAGTTCCTAAAAAATGGTGACTCCATACTATCGAACTCTTAGATTTCATGTACTTCCAACAAGAAGAAAGTATTGTCAAATCCTATCACAAATATGACACCAAACAATTGAATTCCAACTATGATTTTAAAAAACTGTGATTTCCCCCAAATGATTGCTGAATAGGCTCCAGTTACCCAAAAAGAAAACTCGATAATCCTTCAGAATGCAGTGTTTAGTACATCTGGACTTTTTACAGCACTGTTGTCAACACAGACATTCAAATAATATGGTTCTGCTCTACTCTGGCCTTTCTTCTAAATACCACTCTTCATCTAGGGCCTTCACAGCAGGCAAACCCTGCATCTTCAAATAATATACCAGTGTACTAACACAAATAGACACCATGATACACAAGAAAAGAACCAATCTAGCCACATACTAAACACACTCCTGCTGGCATCACCAATCCCCACAAGAATAAACAATGTTCTCAAAGTGATGAATGAGCAGACCTCATACCTGCAGATTCTTGAAAATGTGGAGTGTTGCAACATTCCTAGAGACCACATCTCATGATGGAATCTTGTTGAAAACTCTCCAAGCCTCCTCCATAATGCCACATTTGGCATACATATCAATGAGGTTAGCCAGCTGGACATTTGATTCAAACCCTCTTTGAATGATCTGCTCATGACCATGCATGCCCTCTTCAAGTGCCCCTATACTAGCACATGCATTTAGTACCACCACAGAAGCAATAGGGCTGGGCAACAAACTTTCCTATTGCATTTTGGGAAATAGACCCAACACCTCATGCTCTTGCCCACATTTCACGTCCCCTATGATAACATTCCAAGAGACCACATCATGTGAAGGCATCTTGTTGAGCACTCTCAAAGCCTCCTCCATGCTCCCACATTGGGCATACATGTCAATGAGGCTACACCCTACAAAACCATCTGACTCACAATCACTTTGAATGATCTGTTAATAAGCAAACCTGCCCTCTTCACGTGCCAATTGGCACGTGCATTCAACACCCCCACAAACATGACAGGGTTTGGCCACGCACCTTCCCATGTTGCATTTGTTGATATAGATCCAATGCCTTTTGCCCATGCCCATATTTCACATGTCCTGATATGATAATAGTCCAAGAGACCATGTTGTGTGAGCACATCTTGTTAAACACTCTCCAAGCTTCCTCCATGCTTCCTCCATGCTCCCGCATTTGGCATACATGTCAACAACGCTATTCTCCACAAAGACATTTGACTCATATCACTTTGAATGATCTGTTCATGAGCCAACCTGCCCTGCTTGAGTGCTCATAAGCTAGTACATGCGTTAAGCACCTGAACAAAGGTAAAATTGTGAGGGCACAGCCCTTCTTGTTGCATTTCTCAGGTTGCCCAGACTTGACGTATTTCTTGATCTTTGTGTTCCATGCAAAAGAGACCACAGTATGATAAAGAAAAGAGATATTCTGCCTCCCACAAGAGCCATAGTTCCATCAACAGCAGGAATATTTATTTACCTTCTTTGACTTGTGATCCCACCACTGTGAAGGATCTGAAAAGAACTCCTGCCAAAGTTTCTCTCTCTGTCCTCCACAAACAATGGAAACTGCTAAAATGCACAAAAATTATAAAAATTAGTCATGTACAAGCCACAAGGCAACTACTACATTGGAACCAACCCAGCATAACACTATCACTGTCCATCCCATCCAAGCATTCGGTTCAAAATGCTTCACCAACTGAAAGGAACACTTTGCTGTCAATAGTTTGCCATGTTCTGCTCACTACAATCTGCACTGCTTCAGATGTCAGAGTTTTCTAGAGTAAATTGTGGCCAATCTAGTAGGTTTGCTTTGGAAGTTATCACTACAATATGGTCAAGACTCAGACAAACAAGAGTTACTTGTGAACATGTCAGTAAGGCATTTGCACAGAGAGCAAGGGCAGCTGGGGCATGGCAGATGGACAGCATTTGGAGCAACAAGCATCAGTACTGTGACAACAGAGAGAGGAACACAGCAATGCTTAAAATTGTCCAGATCTCTGAGAGCTGCCTTTGTTTCTATCCAGTGCACTCTGGGAAGAGGAGTGGTGGACTGCAAAATTTATTGGGTCGGGTGCAATGGGGTGGCATAGATACATAGCTGATTCCAGGCCACACTCCCTTCCCATGCAGTATCCTTGTGTTGTAGAAAAGCAATGCACCCTCCACATAGAAGTTGCACATCCTGGACAGATGAAGACTTTCCTTTGCAAACCTGGTATTTGCTTGCACATTACATGAGAAGCCCATATTGAAGCAGAGCAAAAGATCAAGCTCACTCATACAAAGAATGGCAGATTGAAAGCCAACCCCTTTTCATAACCTTCCACTAGGCATGATTTTTATGCAGAGAAAGCAAAACTCTCAGGTAACAAATCATGAGAAAAATTGCACCATGATGAGGGAGCCCAGGATTTAGGGTTTAGAATTGGCACACTACCAATTGAGCAACGGACAGTTGTTTTGCAAGGTGGAAAGGTGACAAAAACCACATATTGCACAGTCCTGACAGGGCTCAACAAAGTGCATAGTTCCCTTATAGGAGCAACAGATGAACCCCTCCCAACATCTAGCACTTTTACAGATAAAACATTGTCCCTGCAGAAAAACAACAAACAGACAATCTCAACATGCACACCGCACCCACCAATGCACTAAAATCTGATATAGGTATACATATAAAACTATAAGCATATTGTGTTACAGATCGTAGACTGCATAGTTCAATCACATGTCCATGAGATTGAGAAGAAAATGCTGCAACAAGACCTGATTTGGAGGTAATGTAACAAGACCTAAACCTTGTAACTGTCACTCACATAGTGTCACACCATGAGCTTCGTCATGCATGAAATTACAGTCAGCACTGCCATGATTCCCCTCTGAATTCATCAGCTCCCGATGACGGTGGGCTAAGAGCAACAACACCGGTGCACTGTACAACAAATTTTGAACGAAGAAAAGTGAAAACATGTTGGTTTGGCTCAGCAACTGGTTTTGACCCCACATTTTTGCACAGGATGCTTAAGCTGGCAAAAGGCACAGCAAAGCCTAACACACCTGCTGATGATTTGCTAGATGCTTCGATTGGTCCACATAGGTTGCCATCAGTAGTCTCCCCACCTTCTGCAGTCCCAGTTTCAGTCGTATGGGTGAGGTTGAGAAGAAGTAAATAACTGTTGCAGGGCCACCTACTGCACATGGGTGTAGCTGCTCTAAGATAATGTGCATAATCTTGTTCCAAAACTTCTGGTCAAACCATTATACAAACATCTGCATCTTGATTGAGTTTCTGGCACATAGGTCAATCACAGACCTCTGAAATACTGGTCAGAACTCACTAGAAATGTGGAAGAGCAGGTGCACATGAATAATACACATGAAAGAAAGAAGCCAGTGGAGCACAAGGAGTCCAGAGGAGTGTGACAGAAGCGATACTCAATTAGTGGATCAACAAAAAAACAGCAGAGAACCAAAACACTACGTAAAAACGTCCACAGAAATTCGTAGTGTAGTTGGAGGAGCGTTTACAACGTGTAAGATCCAGTAGGGACTTCTGGTAAAATGAAACAAACAAGCGGGGCGTTTTGTTTCGGGCGTCGTATTTTACTTTTTTTTCCTGTGATACCCAGCGGGTACCCTGCTCGGTATCACAGAAAAAAACACAAAACAAAATCAAAATCAACAGAAATCTATCGAATTTTACACCATGCAAACACCGTCAGGTAAAGTCAGGTCTGGACCTTCTCGAAATAATGGGCCCTCAGCCTCCAGCCTCGAGGGCTCGCTGTTTCGGGAACGCCTCAACCTTCAGGCATTACGCTGCACTTAAAGGCCCTCTAGTTTTTTCTTAGTGTTCTCTTCGGACCCTCCCGTGCCCAAATTTCCCACTGTACCTTCCCAAATCCGGGAGGTACGGCAGTACAGCCTGTCAACTGTGCCTTCCGGATTTCGGAACCTTGGTACAGTTCTCGTTTTCATCTTTTCTTATTCTTTTTCATCATCATTTTTCTTTACTTCCTCTTTCAGATTTCTTTTATGTTTCTTTTCATTTCTTTCTTTCACATTTCTTCATTTTTTTATTTTATTAATTTCTTTTTATTCTAATCTGATAATTAATAATAATAAATTCGCTTATTTTAATTAAAATCTGGTTATCAACAAAACTATAAATAAAAAAGATTTGAATTTCCAATTATCTTTTTAAAAGATTCAGTTTTAAATTTAACATATACTTTGAAAAAAGAAGCCAGTAATTTTTTTTAAATCTAAATATTCCAAAATTCATATTTCAAACCGAATTCACGAAAACTCATAAAAAGTATAATGTCATGCCAATATGAACAATGACTTCAAAAAAGCATTAAAGTGCATCAAGAAAATTCTAAACAAACAATAAATCATTGAATGTATCATGGATTAAAATGAACTCTAAAATCCCATATCTCAAAATGAATCAAACTACGAATACATCTTCTAAATTAAGTATCATGATCTCTAAACAGATCAAATTTGTGAAGAAAATTGAACTATGAAAATATCTGGTGTAACAAATTGTCAATAATTAAAAAATGAAATAACATCCCAAGCAAATCACAATGACTACTCTATTGCATCTACCAACATAACAAGAATCGATTTCAAATCAATCTTTGAATCAATCACATGTAGATTCATGGTAATCAAGCAATTCTACAAATGGATGAACACATGTCCAAACATGTTGACATTGAGGACCTTAAGCAATTGTCAAGGAAGAGTTGTGGACCATAAATGACCTCTATGTGATGCTTGTGTTTAGCAATTCAAAGTTTTCAAACATTTGATTATAAAAGTTATCAACATTGAGTTCAACTTTCGAGCTTACGCCACACTCTTACCTTTAATAACATCATCAACAATAGAAAAATTAGAACTCAAGGTAGGAATAGCAGTAGTAAAAGTTATCAACCCTAAAGTTGAATTAGCACTAAGGTGGGAACAATAACAAAAGAAACTCATGATCACAAAATAAAAACAAAAATAATAAATTTGATTGACATTGAAGCAAAATTTAAAATGGTAGTGGACCTTGAGACAAAAACAACAATGTATCAATTTTTGGATTCTTTTCGACACTAACCAATGAATTAAAAGGCGCCAAACCAATATAATCTTCAAAAGGAACCTCTTACACAAATAAGACATGAAGAAAAAATGAATTAGAAAATAATAAAAATTTTGAAAAAACTAAAGAAAGAACTTGGTAATTTTCACATGAATAGAAAGCAAATCAATAGCAACAAAAATTAATTTTTATCAAAAAATCATATCAACAAAAGCCAAATCACATCATTATCTTCAACATGTAAATCTTGCACAACAAAAAATAAGATTTTTAAATGTAAAAAAACAAGTAAATCAAGACAAAATTCAAGAAACATAAAATCATTTACCTTTGTCTTTTAAAATGCCTTTTATTTTTCATTGAAAGTTTTCTTGTAATGAAGGAAACAAGTGCCTTTCAATTCATTATTGATAATTTACGTAATTTTGTTTTGCAAAAAACATCAATATGGTTGTACCTTTAAAAACTACAAAAAAAAGTGCAAACCACAAATGAAAAAACTTAGAAAACCACATTAACAACATAAATTAAACTCAAAGATATAATGCAATGAATAAAAATTAGAAAGTAGAAGAATTCATTTCTCATATGAAATGAGGTTTCGATGATTTGTAATTTCCATGCCATACTACCTTGGAACAAGAACTTCTTTCATCTAAATAATTCCAACTCCTTTTCTAAATTTGTTGGACATAACTTTCTCTTTCAAGAAAGGGAAACTGGAAGTCAAACCATCAACAATATGTCATAGTTGGTTACAACCAATAGGAGTTGTTATAAGCCAAACATCATTATTTTTTCCATTTGGTCTAGGGCATTAAAATAAGGTGAGGACTGAACTACTTATCATTGGGCCATTTAGTCGAACGAAAATAAGGTGGTGTTTTAAAAGTAAAAATGACATCATCAACTAGGCAATCCACAAAAAGTCTATGTTAATCAACAAACCATTCCATAATGTCATATGCTAATTCTTAGAAACCCCTTGGCAAAACCTCAAAATAACCCCAATAGGAAAAGAACCAAAAGAAAACTTTTCAAAATCAACCTTTCACAATTCAAAACAACCTCTCACAAAAATAATGATATAAAAATAGCCAAACCGAATATTAAGTCCAAACGGAAACATGGGTTAACACATTGGTTGAACCAACATCTATCATTCCTCTTGAATAGAAAGCACATTGAATTTCCCAATGAACTATCCAAGACCAACATTAGATGCCTACAATGTTGCCTCATCACTAGCAATCTTGACTCAACGGTACATGGTGTTAATAAAAATATTGAATGGGACAACAAAAGCTACACTTGATTCAATATGTTAGTTTTGCCCTTGTTTGATCAAGTGGCCAATACTTCGAATCAAAGACTTATTATTGTATTCCAAAATCACACAATTCAAATTTAACATAATGAAACCCTAATCTGAAAACTTGAAGATCAATTTTTTTTAATATAAAACAAATTAAATTAGAGTAAAAGAAATGAACAAAAAAGGAGGGAAAGAAACAAGGAGGAAAAAGTGAGGAAAAAACCACATTATTATTGTCTTCATGCCTCAAGCATTGTTGCTTGTGTTTAAGGTAAAAACATGAAGTGGAAAAAAGACAAAAAGATAGTGAACAAGTGAAAAAAGACAAAAAGAAAAATATCACATGAACTTTACATAGATGAAGGTTTTGTAAATGGATTCTTCTAGATTTTTAGACCTTTTTAAACCCTAATGCAGAAACTTGAACATAAAATTAAATTCTTAAAAAATATTAGATTAGGGTAAGGTAGTGGGAAGGTATAGATTCCCATTCTTTTTGCAATGTGAAGAACAAACAATGACATAATACCAATGAGCTCCATGGGAAGGACCTCAAAATCATCAAAATTTAAACAAATTTCAAAGTAGTGACAATTTGCAAATAATGGAACATCATCATCTATTTTAGGAAGATGGGAAGAAACAACAAGTTATTGTAGTTATAGGTACACATTAGATCGATCATCAAACCATAAAATACCCACATTTATAAAATTAAAAACAAAATGCAAAAAAATAGAAAAGGCTTAGGTATTAAATTAAAAGGAAATACAAAATTAGTAGGAGGAAATACAAGTGATATAAACATTAATCCAAAAGCTTTTGAAGTTGTGGATGTTGTAAACCATGATCCAAAAGGTTCTAAGGTTATAGATTGAGGAAACCCTATTATACAAGTTGGAACATCCAATAACTCACTCAACTCAATAGGGACTAAATGACATAAACCTTACAAAAAAGCTTCATCAATATAATATAATTCATACTTATTTTTGCAATGTTTTTTGGAAGTTAGTTCATCACTGAAAAACAATAGCAATTTAACATAAGGAGGAGAACAAGAAAGAAAAAGAAAACAATGCTTACAATTACGAAAAAAATAATGAAGAATTTTGGACAACATTGTTATCCTTCTCCACACAAATTGAATGAAAAAACAAGGATGTAGATGAAAAAAATTACAAAGGAAAATATAAACAACCACCAACTCTTGCACAAAACAAAAACTTAAAGAAAATAAAATGAAAAGAAACATAAAGTGTTTCACCAAAATCCAATGCAAAGAAAGCCATCATTACATATGTGGAAGTACAATGCAAAAGAAGTGTTGGTTCAATTCCAACATTAGTGAAAAAAATGAAAATCATTGTGATCTTTCAATGAAATAAAACACACGCACACACGCACACACACGCACATTGCATGATGATAACAAAATTCAAGCACACAAGAAACCTACAAAACAATAAGCAAACCAAAAAAGAATGAAGAATTTAAAAACTAAAAAAGAAAGGAATTAAAATAAAAACCAAAACAAAAAGAACCAAGAATTAAGTGAGTTATTTGATGTTCCAAAAAATAAATAAATTGCAATCTATAGCAAATGAGGAAAAGAATAATGTAGGCTCGACATCACATAGAGCAATTAGTAGGTGCAAATTTTATCCTAAAATTGTTCTTCCCTACTTCAAACAATAAAAATTTCACTTCAATTATCCATTTCAACACTTCAAATATGTGGTTTAGTTATTCAAATCAATTCTGGTAGATTGTTTCACATTTTTTTTTTTACAACTATTGTTTATTCTACTCAAATTTTGTTTCCCCTTGTCAAAAAAAAATTTATGGTCAAAATATAGTTAGATTATCAAAAAGCCAAAACATAATAGATACATAATAAAATCCATGTTTCTCCATAAAATCCACACTTCTTTCTTTACTTAAAATTGAATCATATAAAAATATGTAGTTTTAAAAGTAGAAGTCTGAACTAAAAACATGAAAAATCTATGGTTTCAAATACCAATAGAACTCTGAATAGTACTCTCTTTTTGTTTAAGTTTAGTGGATCTCTAAGTTTTCCATGTGTGTAAAAAATTAAATTCCCTCAACTCCAACAATTTCCAAAACTACATCCTAAATCACTTCCTTCCAAAAGTAATTTGAAATCAAAATGTCCAAAAATCTTAATATTATCTAGCTCTTTCACTACCTTGTTTAATCTCTACCATTCTCTTAATTAATTTTACTTTGGTTGATCATTACCATACATTAGGTAACATTACCCTCCCTCCACTCTAAATTCCATCTTCAAAATTCTTACTTCAATAAAAAAAGTTTTGTTTTTTAAATCATTATATCAATCATATGTGACTTGGTTTTTTCCTCATGAATTGCTAGTATTGCTACCTACACTTCAATCTATGATCATATATTGCCATTAGCTTTTGCACTCACTTAAAGAACTAAATTATTAAATAATGGTGTTGTTATACCTTCTTGAACTTGATCTTGTGTATGTTCCACATCTTATTCCCTACCTTCACCTAGTTCCCTTTGTGTGCCAATATCATTAGTTATGATTATTGTGTCCTAGTGTGAAATTGTCTGTGCATGCTCCTCAAATACCCCAATTGGAGTATCATGTCCACCTCCCTTCAATTTTTGTGGTTCTTTTGATTATGTTTCTTTACTTATTCCACTATACTCAGCTTCCTCCACCCCCTCTATTAGATTGGACAATTTTGAACTATTTGGACTTCGATAAATAAAATCTAGAAAGGTTGTTTTAAAGGTAGGTAAATGTCTTCTATAGGCAACCTCATCCTTTCTGTGTGCAACTAAATTTTTTTACATTTCTTCCTAGAACTCAAATTTTGCTAGCTCCCACTAGTCATTAAATTCAGCATTGGTATCATCCATGTGTTGTTTGGTATGCAGTATTGAATAATATTGTACCAACTCATCATATTTTCCAATTTATTGTTAACATATGTTAGATTCAAATCCTTATTCTTCTCCACCAAGTTATCCAACTTTGACTTGGTCTTGAACATCTTCTATTTTAATTTATTTACCTCAATGACTAGTTGCTCTTTGACCTTCTTTGTGTTCTATCTACGAAGCTCCTCTTCTTGAACCATGTTTTTCATCTACAGAATTTGTACCATCATTTTTCCCATGGTTTGGTTTTTAGTCTTTTTGTTCCTGCAACCACATTTGCCTCTCTTTTTCTAGGCCTTCAACCTTATGTTTATACTCTAATATTGTTTTCTAATATGCATGGTCTGTTTCATTCCATTCTTCCTTTTTCTTCCTCAACTCCTTGTTTTATGTGACTAGTTACAACATTTTGACATTGACTTTATTTTTTATCTCCTTCTATTTGTTCCAAATTAGTATATGTTGTCTATAATCTTCATATTTGTGTTACTCCTACTTCATATGTTGTAACAATCCCTACTTTTCACCCTCCAATATGGTTAATTTGGTTTTTAATGAGTTACTTCCAAACCCAAATTATCCATCCTAACTCACAATTGTCATTGCTTGAAACATTTTTGCAATTTTGTTATTGCCCAACACCTCCTCTACAAGCTCCTTTACAAATTTGGGCATAAAATTACGTGGTGTCTCCTCCTTAAAGGCATCTTTTGATCCTTGGTGATAGGTTAAAAACCAATATAAGGTCATTATTATTAGTTTGGTAAATAAAGTATTTTCCACCAACAAATAAAAATGCAATCTATAAGAGTTTTCTTCTTCACCATCATGGAAACTAGAAAACTAGTTCAAGGTGCCATTGGATAAAATGATAAGATAATTGAAATCATCAAATGTTGGATCCTCATACTTAATAAAAGGATTACAGTAAAACTTGAACAAGTCTTGTTGGGTAGGCTTGAAAATGTGCATAAAGTTGTAAATAAACACATCTTTATGTTGTCCGAATTTTATCAACATATGCACACATTCAAGCAAAAGCAATATACAAAGTAGCCCTAGAATGAATCCAACATCACATAATGAATTCAAGTTATTTAAAGAAACTTCACTTTTGCAAATTTAACTTGCATCTTGACAATCAAAAAACAATATTCAGGAAACACCCTCTTTGCTAGAGAGGCCATGGAAATCCATCGAATGTTGACATTTTGAAACAATTTGTTACTTTTAATGTTGATAAGGTTAATAGGCTTGTGGATTTTTCAAAACTTCTTTGAATTGTGAGCAAATAATGCATATAAATATTTCCATAAATATTTGAGTTAGTGCATTAGATCTAATTCTAAAAAAATGAACACATGTCCAAATTTGTTTTATGGGCAAAATAATGAACTCCATTTTTTAAAATGGCAACATTTTTTTTGAATAGCAATGTGAGACTCGTTCAATTTCCTTGGAAAATGATGTTGAAATGATTTCTTATATTTATCTTTGGTGCTATAAAAATATGATGATATCTTAAATATCCATCAAAAAATGAATATGCTTCACATCTTGCCATTGTGTTCAGTACCTCATTTATAAATTTGGTAATGGGAAAGGGTCCTTCATTGTTACATTCAATTTTGAAGTCAACACAAATTTTGAGCTTCCCATTTTTCTTTGGTACTACAACATTTGGTGATAAGGTGAAAGCATGATCAAGTATACATTTCATGATCCTTGTCAAGAAAAGTGTAAAGTAGCCATAAATCAAGCTTTAACATATCACATTTTTTAATATTATTTAATTTAATGATCAATGTGAACATTGTTTTTGAATTTATGTCAATGATATTGAAGAATTACATGTTTAAAGTAGATTTAACTAGATCTCTAAAAAATGCAAATAATTTTTGTTTAAATTTTTTGGGTTGCCCAAAAAACCAATTAAAATAGGTTTCAAGTAGATGAAATATTTAATTTTTTAATTTTTTGGGTTAATGGCCATCTACATTTTACATATGCACTTTCAATTTCTAAGGTAAAAATAATAATATATCAATCTTTTAATGTAAAAGTATTTTTGAACACAATTCCACTAATCAATTTTTAAAACATTTGTTACCTACTTTTAGTACATTAAAGTTTTCCAAACTTTGTATACAACATATTCAAAATTCAAAATTGTGCACTATGATGGTTTGACAATGATTGAAAAGGTTTGGACTCTACTTTCTTGCATTTATGTGTAAAAATATTATTGTAATTACTCATAGCTACTTGTTGTATACTTGATCATGTTTTCACTTGACAACCATGTAGTTTCTTCCACAAGTTTTATGAACCATGCTGATAACAATTTATCAATATCTTGCTTGACTATTGTTACATAATTTGGATTCAATTTGTACCTAGCCTGATGCACCGATGGTATAGTTGTGTCCAATTGAATTTGGTGTTGAGCCAACTCTAGTGGAATGCCCTTTAAATCTTTATGCGTCCAAGCAAAAACATCCTTATACTCCCTTAGCAACTTTAATTCCCACACTTTTTTGGGTTGTAAATTTGAATTTACCTTCACCATTTGAGGTTCGGTTTGAATCCCTATATTCAAATTAGTTAATTGTTGTTCTTCTATGAATGTGCAACTTGCTATTTACAACTCTTAAACCTTGACCTTGGCTAGAGTTTCATCAATCTACACATTCCATGGTTGGTGTTTATAATAGGTTTTAGGATATATTTTATCCTCTAAAGTAACTTTTGGTTCATATCTATTTGTAGTTTTTCCCTCTACTGAAATGAATTTTGTACTATTATATTTTGTAATATGATTTTGAACTTCAATATCTATGTGGGTAAACTTTGTGGTTTTTATAGATTAAAATTTTTCTAGTAGATTAATAGTGCGTATGGAAACAATTTTGGCTTTATAGGAAATATGATATCCTCTTCTTCATTTGTGATACCATTTTGATAGTTGTAGCATAACAACATTTCTGGTTGTTTCACCTTTACTCCCATGTGCTTAGTCATTACTATAATTCTGACCATACCATTCCCTTGAATCGTCATTGTGTTGTTCCCCCAATCATGGGTTACTTTGTCATCCCTCAACCATGGTCTCCTTAATAACATGGAATAATTAGTATCTATCACACTATTTTGCAATACAATAAATGTAATAACATAGGGTATATAATGAACATATATCTTTAGATCACATATTAGTATCATTAACTTTGTAATCGTTTGATTTGCCATCTTCAAATTATATGGTGCGGGTTTAGGCTTTAGCAACCCCAATTTCAATTTCAATTGTTTTGTAATGATATTAACCCTAGACCCTCCATCTAGTAAAGCATCCTCTATAGTTTTTTTTCCAATTTGTACTTGAATAACCGCCATATGGCTATTAATAATAATTGCCATTATTGTTACTTCTAGTACTACATATGGTATTGTTTTTTCTATTACTATTTTAGCTACACAATCTATGGTTTATTGGGTTTCATTTTCTACTAGAGACATCTCTTCAACCCAAGAACCCTTTTTAGTATTTGTCCCAAGTTCAAAGTATAACTAGTTTCCAACATCTGTTTATTGATATCTTGAAATCTCTTCTACTGATATCAATTTACTTTGCGAAACTAAAGATTTTTTAGGTTTTTGAAGCTCAATAGAAGGTGTAGTATCGGGCATACTTGGCCACATTGTGTTCCATCCTTTTATTAATGTAAAAGATCCTTCACTAGTAGCTTGTGTTTTTTACAATTGCTAAATTGTTTCTACCATTGTCTTCTTCAATTTCTCTTACTTCTCCCATTCTGTGATATTTTTATTCTTCTTTGGTTCTCTTTCCTAGAACACTTGGTCTTATGTGATTTTGCTTCTTGTAACAACATTGACATCTATAATGACTATCTTGACCTTAGCTATTGTTTTCCCTTCTAAGCTTGATGCATTTTTCCCTTGGGTTTTTTTTTTAAATTTCTACAAACATGGGACAATCCATCATCTTATGCCCATTTAAACCATAGATGTGGCAAGCATATGAATTATTCTTCTGACCCTTTTGAAGTTGATTGATAACCTTTGTTGTTGCTATAGTGGACTCCTCCTCCTTCTTTATTATACATGTTTCCACATTGTGGTTGTTTCATCCATAGTTTGTGCAATGTTTTCAAGTCTTTATTGGTTCCATTTGTGGATTTGTCATTGTTGTAGATTTAGAAATTTGTGGTACTAATAATGCACTTTGAACTTTTCTTGGTGTCATCCCTTTTTCATGTAATGTCACCTCCTTATGCAATTGTAACATGGTATGCTTCATCCTTGTAGTTGCAATCTTTATATAGGACTATAATCATGTTCGAAACACTATGGTAAAAAAATTGATTGTGGTTGGTGTTTATAATCCATGAACCAACCTTTGTATGCGCTCATAGTACACCTCAACTCACTTAGTCTCTCCCTACTTGATATTCTTGAGCTCCATGTAAATCTATTTGTCATTCTGTTTCTTCCAATGATGTTTATAGAATGTTTGAATTAGATCAAAAAAAGTGCAGTTCGAAAATTCTAACATGTATTATGACACCAATTAGATGTCATTTCTTTCAATGTATAGCTAAATGCATTAATGATATACTCCTTAAGGTTTTTCCATTTGCTCTAACAATTGTTTGAAACACTTTTACATGAACATGTGGATCTGCATCCTTTTTATAATCTAGATACTTCAAAGCTAATCAATATGGTTTGGCCACCAAGCCCCTTATTATAATGTTCACCACCAATCTAATTATCTATCATTCACATTTTAATGGAATCAACACTGGGCATCACACATATTTGTTTGCTTGAATTATTACGATTGGTGTTATGTACATCATTTAAGGTTTTGAAATGGGTACCATTACTTGACTTGGATCTTCATAGATTTGGTTTGCTGCATTTTCCAAATTGAATATTCATTGGTACTTGATATGTGGTTTGACCTTTCTTCAATTGATTCCTTCACGATGGCTCCGCCTTTTATCCAAGCTTATAGGCTACAATAGTTATTTCTAGCATTACATATTTAATTGGTTATTCTTGTGAAATAATAATGGGTATCCGAAGTATCCCATTCATTAGCCTAGGCATGTTTGATGATGGTGTGAACTATATGGACATCCTAGCTTCCAACTATACAACATTCATCTATATTCTCTATTATATATAATATAATCTTCCAACAAATTGTTATATCCTACTCATTTTAAAAGAGTTACACATTCTTAGTTTGTTTTATACAAACTATGCTTCACTTAAACTAATTTTTTGCAAGTTGTTTTCTAAATTGTTATGGACTTGTTCTTTCATCTATGGTTGTTTTACAAAATCTATGTTTAACATTTGTTGCCCCACATGTCTAACAAATCCATCCTTTATTTCACTATCAATATGTGGACATTTTGTGATAATGTGTACTCTAACTCTATAAAAAGCATAGATTTAAAAAAGAGTTTGAACTAACTTAGCCAAATCTTCAAAATTGTAACTTATACGCTCAAGATTTCTTTTATCTCTTTCAATTCATCTGCTTCTGTTGTTTATCTAAAGTGGTAATGCTTCCTCTAGAACATTGACTTATGCGTCATCATACACAAAGGTTCTTAGGTAATTTGTATCTACCCATTCTAAAATATTAGGATCATAGTTATCATCCATGTCCTAGTCTTCTATTGGTTCATGGTATTATGGCAATGCCCACTAGTACACAAATGGTACATTTGTGCATGTATTATAATCACTCCACCAATTATTCACAAATTTTAGACTTGAAGAATTTCTAAGGTCTACCAATAACAATTCATCCTTTGGATTGTTCTTGTACCTATGTTCTTACACAATAGATGGTGCTTGAAAAACATGGATACCCCTTTCTTTTGGGTATATTTTAAACCTAATCCCCCTCATTAGAGATCGCCTTCTATACCCAAGATGTCTTTGTGGACCCCATGTCCATACTTCTTTTCACACTCCCATTCCCACTAAAAACACACAATGTCTCGCATGTCATTTTTCTATTTTCAAACTTTTGGGTTCCAAAATTGTGTCCATGTTCAGTGTTTCATACACCTTTTGATTCGCATCCTAATTTTCTTCCATATCAAAATGCACGTTTTGTTGTTTGGCTTCTTAATCCATTTGCTTTTGCAAGTTTTTGAATCACCATCTAATTCATAGCATTGTGTACATCTTAAATTCTTTTGGTTTTTTGATATATTTTCTAACATGAGTCCTCATAGTTTTCCTTGCTTAAACCTTTGTCTTCTGTTTATAAAAAAAATTAGAAATTTAAATATACCATTAAAAAATATTTCTTTTTCTAAATTTTTGAGATTTATATAAAAAAAATGTTTTCAAACAATTCAAAATTGTTTAGAAAATTATTTTCATTTTTTATTTCCCCCCCAAAAAAAAGAATCCCCAAAATGATCACCAAATGGTAGGCACATATTCTATCTTAAAATTGTTTTCTACTTACTTAAAACAATACAAATTTCACTTCAATTATCCATTTCAACACTTCAAATCTGTAATTCAATTATTCAAAACAATTCTGGTAAGTTGTTTCACACAATTTCATTCTTACAACTACTATTTATTCTACTCAAATTCTATTTCCCCTTGTAAAGATAAATGCCATGATCAAAATACAGTTAGATTATCTAAAAGCCAAAACACAATAGATACAAAATAAAATCCATGTTCTTCATCAAATCCACATATCTATCTTTACTCAAAATTAAATCATATAAAATATATAGTTTTAAAAGTAGAATTTAAAACTAAAAACATGAAAAATCTATGGTTTTAGATACCAACAAAAATCTAAATCATATTGTCTCTCTCTCTCTCTCTAATTCTAACAACTCTTTAAATCTTCCATGTCTATAAGAAAAAAAATCCTTCAACTCCAACAATTTCCAAAACTACATCCTAGGTTGCTTCTCTCCAAAAAATAATTCAAAATAAAATGACCAAAAGTTTCAATCTTATCCGACTCTTTCATTATCTTGTTTAATCCTTACCATTCTCCTAACCTATTATACTTTGGTTGATCATTGCCATACACTAGGTAACAACACTTCAAAACAAAGGTTGCACTAAAAAAGAACAATGAAATTTACAACAAACACGAAAATGAAAAACACAAAGAATAAGAACATTTACAACAACATTATTGGAAGCATTGTAAAAGCCATGAAGAAAAGGCACAACACAACCGAAGAACAACACTTTTGAAGCAAAGAAATCATGAGTGGAAAAGGAGGGAAGGAAAGAAAGAATAGAAAGAATGAACACAAAAGAAGGAAAATAATAAATGATTGGAAAAGGAGGAAGGATGAAGGAGAAGAAGTAGAACCAAAAAAAAAAATGGTAGAAAAAGAGGTAAGGCAAGAAGAAGGAGAAGAAAGCGAGGAAAAATCAGAAAAATTATTAGCAAAAAATCATTTTTTTGATGAAATAAAAAATCTCGTAACACGAGCATAGTCACTTGTTCACCCTAAGGCTCGACAACAAAAAGATGATGGGGCCTTAAATGGGAAGAAAAGGATGGGGCATTTAAAGGAAGAGCACCATTCGAACAAGGGGGACCAAAGGTAAAAATAAATGTTAAGGCTTGTGTGCGCAACAAATGTTTAGCTTGAAGCTCTTTTCAATTGCAAAAAACAAACCTTCATAACCGAGTCCTATTTTCTCACTATGCCTAGCATGCCCTCTTTGAGTAGGCAAGAGAAGGCACCAATGAGGGAAGAGTTTTTAAAAATGTCATGTAGCAACATTGCTTAGGTTTTGTGCTATGTAATCTAAAGAAAATCTAAATGCTAGTTGCATCTCTTGCTTCAAAGCAACTAGGATGCACGAATACAATTGAGACTTAAGAAACCCCAACAAAAAGTTCCAAGGGGATCTAGATTCAATATCCACACCCAAATTGTTGGAGGGGGGTAGGGGGCTTGGGGGAATGGGGCACCATCACTACCATTCAAAGAACTAGCCAAAAAAGTTTGACACGGCCTTTGATGGTGCACAAAACCAAAACATGTAAATAAAACACCACACCAGAACATATGGTATCACATTGGTGGGGGCTTTGAATCATAATCTTGATATGCAATGAATTTACAATCGACTCACAAACTTAAGACACCTTGACTGGATTAGACAAGATTGTAGCCAAGGTCAAAATGACACAAAGGAAAAAGGGAGGGGCCACAACTATAGAATGAGGCCCTTACGAAAGGATAATAAGTTGAGAGTCCCTACTAGGGGCATGGGTGGGGGAATGGAACTAGGGGACATATCTCCTCTAGGGGGGTGGGGCTTGTATTGGATAAATTTACACCCACACATTACAAGCTGAGAAAAGAGAATTTTTTATCAAATGAAAAACTAAAATTGAATTCCTTGTCCCACATCCTAAACAACATCCAAAATGTAAGTCTCCAAGACCATTAAGATATGTGAATAGTCAAGTGACGTTATGCCAATGCTCCTAAATATTCATTGACGTTCCAAAATGCTTTGCTGATGTTCCCCAAAGTTTTGCTGACATTCCTCCATGCTCCACCGGACAGAGCTCATTAGGGGGTATTTAGCATCTTGCCCCAAATAGGGGCCGTTATCCCTAGTGCCTCAAAACTCAAAACTCCAAATCAAAGATCCCTTGTCCCTGGGAACTTCAAATCCCTAGGAACCTGAAAGAGGTCCCCAAATCTAGGCCCCTCATGATCGCTCAAGACCTCCAAAATTCAGGGGCCATCTGCAAGAGCTTTATTTTTGGTCTGTGGCTTTGCCTAAAACCCTAATGGGAGAAAGCTGTGCACGCCAAGGCTGCTGCTGCTGGATCCCTTTGTTTTCTCGCAGACACAATTGGCGCTCGCTTCTCGCTTCTGCTCTTCTCCACAGAGAGCTAGTGCAGGTGAGAGAGAAGCAATGGCGACAGCAGCATTGGCAAGTGCAGCCGTAACTCCTCCATGCTGCACATCTGCTTTGGTTGCTGCAATCTCGTCCACCAGCTGCGCACAGACCCCGGCTGCCTCCTCGTTATTCCACCTCCCGTGTCTCCCTGCGGATTGTCGGTGACAAGCAGTACGTCCTCCTTGGCGACGGGTTGCTGTGTTGCACAGTATAACTCATCAAACTGCTGCTGTTCCACTTTCGCACAATAACAAGTCGCTATCTTCTGGCTTCAACTTCAGCGCCTTGATCGGAACCCTCTTGTCATTCCCTGGCTTGCAAGGAATCGAGCTGGTCCCAGTGGGATTATGCGGAGCTCAAGCAGTTAAGCAATCTCCAAGTCTTGAATGCAAGCTCCAATCTGATTCCGCGGTCAGTTCCTTAAAGCCCCGCGGGGTTGTTAGTATTGCGAGTTTTAGGGCTGGACGGAAATTAATCCACGGGGTCGTTTCCTTTCTGATTAAGCTCTGCACCAAACCAGTTCATTAAGGCAACTCTTAGAAAGAATTCAAGGCATCTATTTGAACAATTTCATTGGCCATAGATTTTTTCTTTGCACCTAGGGACGAGCCTATAATGTTATTACAACATTTAAGTATCAGTTTACCTAAGTTTACTGCTCAAAACAAATCAAAATTCCCATTCTAATGATCTGATTGGTCATGTAAGCTTTTCTCATCCCAAGGCAAAAGGCGTCCATAAACCCTGCATATTTGTGTCTATTTTTACACTAAAATCCTATAACCCTTGTCTATATACAGACCAAATTTATAACTGTCCATGGATGCAGGGAGGGAAAGGTCCCCAAATAGATGAATGAAGAGGACATGACATGAACTAACTCAATGAAGAAATGATGGATTGCGTTTGCATTCAATGGAATTGGAGATGGACTAGGTAACCAGCGAGAGGCCTTTGGTTCAGGAAAATAGCTGGGTGCTGGAGCAGCACTGAGGCTAGGTCCAGTAACCAGCAGTCCTTGACATAAAGCGGAGTCCTTTACATCCATAACCTGCTCAGCAAGTGGATGCAAATTACTTTCTCATTCATACACAGAATGGATATATATCACTTTTCGTCCACAAACAGAGAATCAGATACAGGCAGCTTTAATAATAAGCAATACCTGGATGGTGGATTTCGAATCAGGAAAAGACACGTCATCGAATTAGCACCTGAAGTTGGGTTATGATCTATAATTAAAAAACAAACAAACCAACGAAACCAAGCAAACGAATGCTGCATCGCCGTTGATGTGTACACATGTCCGATCGTGGACCACACGATGATGAGTTCCCAATACAGATCGAACTTAATCCACCGCCCGTATTCAGTGGCGGCATTCTTTTGTCGTTTGCAGCGCTTTGACGGTCTAACTCGACTTGTAAACGATGCAAGCAATCGTAAAGCAAGCACGCAAGCAAGCTCTCTCTTTTGCGCTCTCACTTCTCTCTCTCACTCGCTTCTGAATTCAATTGTGAATCGCTTCTTTGGTTGTGTGAGATTGGCGATTTAGATGTAAGATCGTGCTTTTGAGGCTGTGGTTATTTGAAGAGGAGATTCAGACGTTTGGTGGAGTAATTGGTGCATTAATTTTGGCGGGCGGGGGGGGGAGGGGTGTTTTTTTTCTTTGTTCTTTCTTTTGGGGTGCTTGTTTTGGGGTTTTCATTTTGGGGAAGTAGTACCTAGCAGGAGGAGGAGAAGCAGGTGGGAAAGAGAGATCATGGGGAAGGGGATCGTGCGGATGGAGATTGGTTCCGACGGCGTGGCTGTGATCACGTTGGAGAATCCGCCTGTGAATTCGTTGGCGTTTGAGGTTTTGTTTGGGATCAAGGAGAAGTATGATGAAGCGATGGCGAGAGAGGAGGTGAAGGCAATCGTTGTGACGGGTGCCCGAGGTAAGTTTTCCGGCGGTTTTGACATCGCGAGCTTTCCGGCGATTCAGCAGACTGGGGAGTTTGGGGATCTGAACCGAGTATCGGTGGATCTTATGATTCATACAATCGAGGAGGCCAAGAAGCCGTCGGTGGCGGCGATTGAGGGGCTTGCGCTCGGTGGGGGTTTGGAACTGGCTATGTCTTGTCATGCCCGCATTTCTGCTCCCAAGGCGCAGTTAGGGCTTCCAGAGCTTCAGCTTGGAATTATCCCAGGTTTTGGTGGCACGCAACGATTGCCGCGGTTGGTGGGCTTGACCAAAGCCATAGAGATGATGTTGTTGTCCAAGCCCATTCCAGCAGAGACAGGTGAAGAACTCGGACTTGTAGATGCTATCGTGCCTCCTGCAGAGTTGTTGCTTGTTGCACGTAAATGGGCGCTGGAAATTGCGGAGGGAACGAAGCCCAGATTGTCTTCGCTGCGGCGCACTGATAAACTAGAGCCTCTTGGAGAGGCTCGGGAGATCATCAAGTTTGCCAGGGCGCAGGTGAAGCGAACTGCCCCCAATCTGACACACCCTCAACTGTGCCTTGATGCCATCGAGGAAGGTGTGGTTTCTGGTGGATATGCTGGTGTTCTTAAGGAACTTGAACATTTTTCAACGGTCGTTGTCTCTGACACCGCCAAGAGCCTTGTCAACGTCTTCTTTGCACAACGCGCCACAGCTAGGGTTCCAGGAGTGAGTGACTTGGGATTGAAGCCACGGAGTATCAAAAGAGTGGCTGTGGTAGGGGGTGGACTCATGGGATCAGGTATTGCCACTGCCCTGATCCTCAGTAACATTCCAGTTCTGTTGAAGGAAATCAACGATCAGTTCCTGCAGCAGGGACTGGGCCGCATACGAGCAAACTTACAGAGCCGAGTGAAGAAAGGGAAGATGTCACAAGACAAGTTTGAGAAGACCATGGACATGGTGATAGGAACCCTGACCTATAAGGACTTCAAGACTGTTGATATGGTGATTGAGGCTGTGATAGAGAATGTCGAACTCAAGCAAAACATATTTTTGGAATTGGAGAAGAATTGTAACCCTAATTGTGTGCTTGCCACCAACACATCCACCATCGACCTCAATTTGGTGGGTGCAAAGATTCAATCTAAGGACCGGCTTGTTGGCGCCCACTTTTTCAGCCCAGCTCATGTGATGCCACTTTTGGAGATTGTGCGGACTGAGAATACATCAGCACAAGTTCTGGTTGATCTCATGGCAGTGGGAAAAACCATCAAGAAGGTGCCAGTGGTAGTTGGCAACTGTACAGGTTTTGCTGTGAATCGAGTTTTCTTTCCATATACAATGGCAGCATGTTTGCTTGTCGATCTCGGTGTTGATATCTACCGCATTGACAATGTCATAAAGGCTTGGGGGATGCCTATGGGACCCTTCAGACTGACAGATTTGGTGGGGTTTGGAGTTGGAGTGGCAGTTGGAGCACAATTTGTGAAAACTTTTCCTGATCGTGTGTATGTCTCTCAGCTCATCCCTCTTATGCTACAAGCCAAACGTCTCGGAGAATCAAACGGCAAGGGCTTCTATGAGTATGATGAGAAACGGAAGGCTCGTCCAGCTCCTGATATAATGCAGTTTGTGAAACAGTCACAGGAGGAAGCTGGCATCATGCCCAATAACAAGCCTTTGGCAGTGAGTGAGCAGGACATTGTGGAGATGATCATGTTTCCAGTCGTCAATGAAGCCTGCCGTGTGTTGGCAGAGGGAGTGGTGGTAAAGGCTTCCGATCTTGACATTGCTTCAGTTCTTGGCATGGGGTTCCCACCTTACCGAGGGGGAATTGTTTTCTGGGCTGATTTGGTGGGTCCAAAGCATATTTTTGCAAGGCTGAACAAATGGGCACAAGCATATGGTGACTTCTTCAAGCCTTGTGCCTTCCTGGAAGAGCGTGCTGCCAGTGGTGTGAGTTTGAGTACTCCAATAAAGGACAGCAAATCTCGCCTCTAAGATTACTGACCTGCATAATGTAAGTGATCTGCTGGGATCATGATGTATGAGGGTCAATTGCAGGACGTGCAGTTGTAGAGACATTGTTTGGATCACTATATGAAAGAGATTGGTCTTGTTGCAGACAATACTACAGTTGTACAGTTCCTTCAGTTTTAAGTGGGATGAGCTTCATTTCAATAAGACCTTGTGCTGGAGTGAAAGAAAGTGCAATGTGCCAATTTAGGACACCCTAACTCTTCATGTACATAGCAGCCTAGCAACCCAGATGTTATGTCACAGTAAACTACGAGTAGAACACACATGGTCTCTCCTCAACTTTCAGATGTGGATGCTGTCTAAAATATCCTAGCAGTCATGACAACTCACTTCAACAACTCACTTCTTACCCCAGAACCTTGAAAGCCTTTAGGGCTCACAAACCATAGATAACTTGTTCATCCACCGATGGACATTATTGCTGGGTAGCCTTTCTGAGGACCAACTAGCATAGTTTGAACTCTGAATCCATGACCAATTGTTAGGGGATGAACCTTGGTGCTAACATATCTGCAGAACATAAGTTACCAATTCCACGTTGATGGTACAGAGAAATCAGCAGGATGTAGCCCATGATGGGTGGTTTTCTTGTCTGCAATGGGTGCCTTCCTAACTGATTGTGCACCCAAGTTCTTTATGTGAGAAAAGAATGTAGTAGTACAATATGAAAACTTTGTGTCTGCTCAAAGATTGACCTGCTATTTCTGATCAGCATTGTTTGCATCACAATAAGAATCAAATGAATCAGGTTAAGGTTTTCCCATTATCACCCATGGTAAGCAATGACATTACTGCTGTCATACCAATCCTTTTATCACTTTTATTCCTGTCACTGGACCCAACATTCCACATTTGCAATGCATGCAAAAACATGTGGATGCAAGGAAAATGAAGACAGCATGGCATGTGGTCCCATTGTTGTGGAGAGTTCTGAGGTCACAGTAGTACCATAGCAGTAGCTGCCTCAAGTTATCTAGTGCTGAGAGAAGCACCTGATGAACCAACACCACCATCATAAAAAGTAACACATGCAGAAGGCACACAGGGTGTTGATAGTTTCTGCATCTTTTGGCAACTTGTTCAAGAGTTTCCATTTGCATCTCAAGTACAGCAGCAGAAATCAAGCATACTAGGGAAATCAACCACAAACAGTTTACCATTTCTTGGCCCTGATAATACCTATCACCTGTGGTTATAAATAATGTGTTGTATGTGTCCCTGTGCACATATGAATGATACTCATCTTTCCCAAGGCTGGCTCATTGATCAAAAGAATTATCCTTCAATGACTACATGTGAAAGTCTTCTTCAGGTTCAGAAGCAAGGAAAAATGTTTTCTTTGGAATTGAACATTATGACTAATGTAAAGTGCCAAATGGTGTGAAAACTTTTCTGGTATTGATGATAGCTGATTTCAAGGGTTAGGTAGTTCATGCCAGATGTGTGCAAAACTTTGGCAGCTCAGTTTGTGGTTGAATTCTTAAGATTCAGAACTGGTTGTTTACAAGTTCGCTATATTTTTGCCAATTTGGCATGGCATTTGTATTCCTTTTAGTGTATGTTAAAAGAGCAGTGACTGGAGATGGAGGTAGAACAGCAACCATCACATGTGAATGTCCTGGATGTATTGAAGCCATTTAAGGTGCTGTTGTGTTTGGTTTTGTAAGCATGGAACAGGAGATGACAAGAAGAGTAGATCAGGGGAGAAAGTGAAGAGATGAGAAGAGAAGTTTATGTCACAGCTGAACCTTGAGAACAGTGTTGTGTTGCATTTTCATGATGCTTTGTTCTAGCAACTGTAAGCCGAACAATTTATCAAACAAGTGTATCATTTGACTGGATGAATGTCAGTAGAAAGGTTTTTCATTTTAGATTACGATTGAACATTTTGTGATTTCAATGTAGTTGTGAATCAGACTTGTGATTCTAGTTTTGGAACTCATGATAAAACATAACATCTTAACTGTTTGCAAATGCTTAGGATGTAACTAAAGAGTAAGCAATTAAAAGATTTCAGAGCAAGGAATAAACCCACTTGTAGAATCCCTCACATCAAGACTTGTCTACACTCATTGACCCTATAGCCACCAAATCACTCAAAGGGTTATTTAGAAGCTTTGGCCAATTTTCTTCAGCAGAAGGAGCTCACCACCTTAACAGGTTTTGGTGTCTTATTCAGGTACTTTTTTAGGTTTCTGTTAGGTGGGACAGGTGGTGGTTTGCTGGTTTCACTTCTGGTTCTGCTGTTCTATTTGTGATGCGAACCAACAGTGGGGCACACCAGTTATGTTCTGAAACAGGCCTGGTATATCACCTGTTCTCATCTGACAGGAGGAGTGGAAGGGGCCCTACCATAGTCTGTGACCCCTAAACTGGAAGTTCAGAAAGAACAGCTCACATGTTCAGGTTTCAAACTCTGCCACTAGAAGAAATCAGTCTGCCCCACTTACCATATCATGTCCAAATGGGTAACACACTGCCAAAGGGTGCTTAATTGGGAACAACCCCTCTCCCCCTCCCCATGTAAAGCACTGGCAGAAAAGTATTGTTTAATTTTTTCCTTGTGACACCTAGTGGATATGGGTATGATGGAAAACTTAAAGAAGTAAAATGCCTTCCAGTGCAAACATTCACTTTCCAAGGTGCCTCACCCTTTGTCAAGGAGACACTCTGTTGGATAAGGTGCCCTCCAGATACACCAGGAATTTTCTGCCAGTGCTTGACATGCTATGAAGGAAGAAAATGAAAAGATAATTTGATGCGCAATTCAAATGTTCGATTTTGAGCATTAACATCAATTTATATCTTACCTTTCACATTTGCCATGGGGTATGGATTGGATAAAATCATGGTCCCTTTACCTAGGTGTACTCTTTTAAAATCACGTATATGTTTGACCCTAAGGGTAAAACTTTTTATACATATATATTTTATTACCTTTCAAATCCCTAGCATAAATGATCATTAGGTTTTGATGACGAGTGCCTATTATATGGTTACATTGGTATCTTTTTGAGTCAATGGGCATTGTTTATCTATAACCAATTGTTATTTGCAATGTGCCTTTGATACATTAAAAATCATTTGATACACTAAAGACTTCTTTAACATGTCTAAACTTACAAAGGGTACAACAAATTCCAAAATGCAATTACAAGAAGTTGTCACATTTCCAAGTTTATGGGCAAGGCAAAATCATTGTTAATTTAATGAAAAAGCACCAATATGTACTAACACTTGGTGTGAACAATACATTGAGTGTATTAATATGAGTATTCCACACTTGAAAAATAAATGGTGGCATATGAAAAATTGGCACATGTTATATGGTTCTTTCCTTTTTTCTATTATAGCATATTGATATTTGCATTTTTAAAGTTTGTTTTGAATATTTTGTTCAACTTGCAACAAGGATTATGTTGCAAATTAGCATGTAGGGTCACATTTTTTAAGCTTTTATAAATCAAGTTACTTCAACTTCCTCTTCACATGTTCTTTTTGTGTTATTCTAAAAGTGTTTTGGAGTACACTTCTAACATTTTTACAAAGTTATCACATATCATTGTGACCTAATTTTGTGCAAGTAGATATTATACCATGTGTTTAGCATGTAAGATTAATTTTATGTTGATTTTCAAAAGTTTGAATGTAAGATGCATAAAAACTAATATATATTTTACAATGGTTTTAAGCATAGAAGGGAAATTGTTGCATTCATATGAAGATTGTTATCAAGTTGAATTACATGCATTGGAACATGTAATTCAAACCCCCAAATGGTCCTTTGACCATGAAGACCTCCTTTGAAAAGTTGTTTTTTGACACATTAGGATGCAACAAGGCCCTTGCCTTGTCAACATTACATTCATCCCCACAACCTAGGCGCCTCATTTCATAACTAGGAAGGTCAAGATGGTGGAAAATGTCAATTTCTTTGCAAAAAAGACATAATCCACCTTGACAATGAATTGCAACAAGCATGAGTAGATAATGCTTTTAAAAACTTTAATTCACATTTAAAATTCCAATGACATTCCTACCCCAAGATTTCCATGGGTACTATGCATGTATAAATGCGATGTTCACTATCTTATGAACTAATTATATTATACAATAAACATGAAACATGTGACTAATTTTTGTTTTTGTAGTGTAATTTATGCCCATAGGTAACAATAAATTGGAACATGGTTATCCATATGAACCAATGTCAATATGGTCCCAACAATCTCATGAATGTTGTAAAAAATATTTACATGAAACTTGATGTGCATGTAAAACATTGGACATCAATGATAAGGCAATCCTATGAAGGACTAATCACAAGGTAGACAAGACTTAAGGAAAATATGGGATAGCTCTATAAAAAAAGGATGTAGAGCTAAGTTCACCATTAATACATGGTATTTGCTCAAGCATGTGTCTAAGTTATGTTCCATCTAATGATATCATGTGAATCAAAATGGTGTAAATGTGCATGTAAACTTACTTATGGCTAACAAATTTACATTTGCTACCCATCTATCACATGAGATCAAAGATTTTATGATGGAACAACTAACATTTAATGTTTCAAATCATGGAAAAACATAGGTGACATGTGAAGGACATCATGTTAAGGACATGCAAGTTGAATAGAAACATGTTTTTCATTGAGCAAGATGTTAGGGTGTTGTTTGGGGAATTGGCTAAAAAAAATACCAATTACATAAAAACAATGTGAAAAGTGCATATGTGGGTCCAACAAAACAATAATTCAATGTTTAACTATCAAAAAATGTTTAATTAAGGCAAAGGTGGATGGTGGTCTAATTGCACAAAACATGCCTTTCATTCGTAATATTCAAACACCATGGCAAAAGCAAATGATGATTAAACATGGGAAATTAATGCAACCTTTGGGACAAATGAAAAAAAATGACACATACAATTTGTTACTTAATAGATATGTAATTTAATATTGGTACATATGTAGTTTGATACTAACGTGCCCCCAAACTCTTCAAGGGACCCAAAGGTGGGTCTTAAAATGAAACATCGAAAGAAGAAGAAAGTTGGGGCACGCTCCTTAACTTACATCACTTTGGGGGTAAGAGGGTGTGTTAAAGCTCTAAGATGGGACTAGGAAGAACTCACAAGCAAAAAGTTCAAGATGATATCAACTTGCACAACCAAGAAAAAGAGGGCAATTAGTGCAAGTCGAATGAAAGTGGTGTGGTGTACGTAATAGGGACAACCTTAAGCACAAGCTTCACACAACCCGCAACCTTTGAGAGGAAGCACCACTCCCCTCCCTATAATATACTATGTGCCTCTCCTTGAGGTTTACATCCAAATGTCATTTTTTTCTAAGACTCCCAAGTGGGAGTCCCAAATCTAGGACTCTTGTTGTTTCAAGACTTTGGACGCTCATATATGTTTCAAATTAACTCTATTTTGAGAGTGTAAGGACAATATCTTATAACCTTTGAAAATACCTTTCCAATGGTGTATAACACGTTCTAATTGGACCTCATTTGACCCCCTGCTTTCAAAGGATTTGCAATCGGGAATCAAATTCCCAATTTGACTCTCACCCCTTCTTTTGATCATAACTCATACAAATCAGGTCTAAATGAACAATGTCACTTTAAACATCTACACTTTAAGATATTTCTAATGGTATCATGAGGGCCCCACTTGGCACTTATTTTCACTTCCAACCAAGGCTCTGAACATTTGCAACTCACAAAGTGGGAGTGCACTTGGGAGTTATTGTGTTTCATCCCTTGCACTCTCCCTCATTTGTGAAAGTGCGTTTCACACCTAAACACACTCTCGCCTTCATGGGCCCTTGGATTTCACTCTTAGTGTGAACCCATGTTAGGGTTGCGACAAATACAATTAAAACATTAATAGGACAAATCAAGGGACCTAGGTAGATACATGTGAAAATTTTGCAAATTGTAGTGATCAATCATGCCTTCATTCATTATAGTTCATGTCAATGTTCAATTAACATCACCTTCAAGCATTTTCTATTCATACCATAGTACATTGATACATTAATATATTGTGAATTGTGTTAATTCCCATATCATACCATTGAATGATGTTTCACCAATGGCACAATGGCATTTCTATAGCATATTGTATCACATCATGATGCATAGTAGTGACATACTCTCAATTTGATTCAAACATACGCGTATTATACGTTTTTTTGGGCTTTTTAAAAAATACTTGAAAATACTTGATACAAAGGCCAATTTTCAAGCCTTTGTATTTTTATAATTTTTTAAAAAAATACTTGAAAATACTTCTTTTTGAGCACCTTCGAAAAATACTCGTATTTCGTATGTCACTACTATGTCATG
>Ga0209208_10001847_pt1 | contig 30193 bp, 21 predicted proteins | sample S1TSphfallax_3_FD_187694 | JGI IMG/M metagenome (GOLD analysis project Ga0209208, IMG submission 187694) | Host-associated microbial communities from peat moss isolated from Minnesota, USA - S1T2_Fd - Sphagnum fallax MG (SPAdes) (version 2) | ecosystem: Host-associated > Plants > Peat moss >...
TTCATTTTTTATTTTTATAATTTTATAATTTTTAATGCTTTAAAAAAATTTAATGCTTTTTTTTTAATATGAATGTTCACCATATGTTATATTCTAAAGTGTGAATTTTTATTTATTTATTTATTTTTAAGTCTTCTTTTTATGCTTCTTTTTTTTTGGGGTGGGGGAAGAACTTCATTAAACATTGCGGTCTTGAATCTTGATGGTGTAAATTTTTCTATTTTTTTTTCATTTTTTTCCTTGGGGTGGGGGAGAATTTCACTTAATGGAGGAAGAAGAAGCCCCTCCCACCCCCTCACCACCACCTTAGACATCAATCACTACTTTTGAACATTCATGGGGAAGCTTCCCTTTTTACAAGCATCTTGCGGGGGGTAAGGCACATTTATTGGCTTTTGGCCATTGGGAAGAGATGATGCATTGGTGGAGGATTTGGGCAATAACATTTTTGAGCTCAAACTTTGATCCAATGTGAGTGACATTTGGAGTCACTATGTGTGTGCATATCACGGGAATGAATGTGCATGTTTCATAAAAAAAAAGTGCATGCATCTAGATGAGAAGGAAGATCTAGATCTTGTAAATTCTTGTTTAGTATTCTCTTGAGCCCGTCATGTTGATGTATGGAAGGACTATACATTCACTAGGTTTGGTAGCCAAGCATTGGGGATGAACCTGGTTAATATTCTTTTTTTTTTTCTTTTTTTTTTTGGGTTATCAGAGAAGAGGTGAATTCATCCATAATTTGGATGATTTTTGGCTTTCATCTGATCTGGTCATTGAATATGGAGGGATTGGCTGCAGATCAATGGACCACACACATGATGCCCTTTTCTTGAATTGGTTTGTTGGTGGGTGAACAAGGTTTGGTGACCGGGCAGAATTTGAAGCAAATGAATTGCTTCCTACAATAAGACGCAAATCCCCTTTTATATTACAGCAAGCCATGATTTGGAAATAATTTTGTGATTCTTCATCTTCATTAATTTTCCAAGGAAACAAAAACAAATTGACAGGGAATAATTCCAAACTAAAATTTATTTTTTTTCAAATTTTCATTACAATCTCAATATGGAGCTAGATTTGCAAGCCATTTGCATCATTGGAATTTCTAAAAAGTGCAATTAAATGTGGGAGAATTCAATTAATTATGAGGCAAAGTTTCTAAAGGTTGTTCAACATAGGCACAAGGTGTGTGTGGAGTTAGTTGGTATGTGATGAGTTGTTGATGACCAAGTTCTTCCTCAATACCAACCATATGAACATTGAAGCTTTGTGAAACACATGTCCATAACTATTTAGTGTAAATGTCAAGTGTGTGTTCCTCCTTTTCATCTTTGTGTCTATCATATTGGCTAGTCCATATATGCCCAACATCTCCTATCACATCCATTATTATCAAACCCCTTGCATCTTGTTGGCAAACCACCATGACCCATGGTTATAAATGCTTTCCCTACTTCTCATTCTCCTATTGCACTTTTGTCTTCACTTCCCACCACTTTGTTCTCACAATTGTCTTCCTTAATCATCCCAGATTCACCCTTCCTTTTTTGAGCCCTAACATCAAACCACCCTATGATGCTCCAATTTGCAAACCCCATTGATCCCCCAACTTGTGATCTAAACATACCTCTAAACCCTATTTCATCCAGAATCCCTAAAACATGTAGTTTTATTCCCCAATTCATCCACACAATTCCATCTCACACATCTTTGGCACAACAAGCACCTTATCCATCTTATGGTGATGAGTTTGCCCAACAAGGTCTATCTCAACACCTATATTCATGTTGGCCATGTTGTTATCAAAAGTAATTCATTTCCCATTTCAACATCTATTCCTTCCAATTTTGCAAAAACTTGAAATTGGATTTTGAATCTCAATATGTTAGGGGCCTTCATTTAAGTTTTCCATGGTCACACCTATATTCACAAATTCTTGTCACTTTATGCCAAGAAATACAAAGAACTCACAACTCCTTGTGGACAAGTTGGCACAAACCTTTTTGACGTAACAACATGACATTTATTCCTATTATTTCTTCAATGATGTTTCATGTTACCTTTTCAAGGAAGATCTACAAGGCACGAAGAGACTCGATGTTAGTTTAACCATTTTTAAATTGAAGTGATTGAGAACATATATAAGATGCACATGTCATGTGTTACCATGTCAACACTTACAAGTATTGTTATCAACACACATATATAATAAATGACATAAAACATTTTAAATGTTGCATTGCATCCAAAGCAAGGTGAATCAAAGGCAAAACCATTTTTTGACCAATATTTCTTCCAATAGTGGTGTAAAACATCCCATATGTCATCCTTTGGAACAGTGATCACAAATCAAGATAATGACTACCTCTAAAAATTGCATGCACAACATACACCATAGGCTAGCAAGGACAATAATAAAAAAATAGGTCAATTTGGACCACCACATTAAGAAGATGACATCATGCACAATTATGTGTGCGGTCCTTTATGTTTGACTATCTCGACCTTCCAACATCAACCTTTTACACATGCAAAATAACATGTCCCATAGTCACACCCAATGTAATTGATGTTATCTACAACATGTACACATAATGTTTTGGTTCAAATATATAAACTTTAAGTCAATAACTACCTCCTTAAATAGTGACATAATGTAATATATCATAGTGTTTAGCCATTGTCAAATTTTACATGGCCATTAGCATTACACATCATAACAAATTTGTTCATTTTTCACATGCATGAAACCACACATTTTAATCATCCAAATTGATTCCTACCATTACATCTTGTCAAATTAAGGTTAGTAGCTCAAGCTCATGTGGCCAAACAATAAAAAAATTAATGAAAATGACATAAAAGATGTTTGTTGACTAAACCTATACCCCATAACTAACCATGGTAGTTACAAATCCTAGTCTCTAATATGGCCATTTTGAAACCCATACTTTTGTAAACCTCACTTCACCATTTGCACAATCCATTTTATTTTTTTAAACCTCAAGATTATTTGATGAAATTGTATGACAATTGATCAATATATTTTCACACAATTCATGGAACTCCCCATTGAATTCTATATTTTAATCGATGAATATTTTGATTGAATGTTAAAGTTATTGAACACCTTGTTTAGAAATGCATAAGCAACTCTTTCATTATTACAATCTATTAATGGCACCAAATCTAACCATTTCAAAAATTGTTTGATCATAACCAAAACATATTAGTTGTGTTGCATTGTTAAATTCAATGGGCAAACAAAATCCTCATTCAATTACTAATTAGACCCCATGATGGACATTAATTATAATTGAAGTGTAAGTGTGTTGAATGATGTTTGCATTCAATCAAACACCACACATCGAAAAGTAAATTGTTGAACATGTAATTGCATCCTTCACCACCAATATTGTGCTTGGAGCAAGTTGTAAATTTGTTGGACCCCAAAATGGCCCAATTCCTCATAAGCATGTTAAACAAGGGTTTTCAAGTTGTTCTAAATAAAATAATATCCCCATTCATTTGTAGGAAGGAATTACCTTTTCACTTGAATTGTTTGGGCCTATGCACAACTTAGTCACATTCCTTGGTTGTTAATCCAATTACGATTTTACTTTAATGCAAATATCCAATAATAAGTGCATCCTTCATTTATGTCCAAAGCACCATCACCCTTTGATTCAATGTTTGCATCATGAGAATCCTCATTACCCATGTTACTATGAGTTACACTCCATAACACCCCAATAAGATACATAAAAATGTCCAAACATGTCATCTTGGTTCCACTTCCAAATCCACATCATTATGCCAATGAACTTAAATAATGGTATTTTTTTCATTAAAACTTGGGTTTTGACTTAATCCATTGGCATCCCAATTAACCTTACCAACTTTAGGAACGATATCAAATTTGTATTCTTGTAGGATAGGGCCCATCTTTTGGACTTTCATGTGATAAAATTTGATTCTGTCAAAAATTTAAATGGTTGGTGATCTATAACCAATGTGAATTAATTATGTTAAGTATGACATCCAAATGACAAAACCACCTAAACACTAAAGATACATTCCCTTTTGTATGAACCATATGTTGCCTCCATTTTGTTATTTGATTAACTAATATGCCACTACAAACTTTTGACTATCGTATTCAAGTTAGGTAAGCACAACCCTCAACCTTTAAATATTCAAATTAATGTGCAACCAAAAGGATCATCTTATAGGTTGTCACAAAATGGGAATTAAAGTGGGTCCATGTTTTCAACTCTTAAAAAGTTTGTTCCTATGCTTCACCCCATGTGTACTTTTGATCTTTTTTGTCAACTAAATTAAAATTTTAACAATGCTACTAAACCTTTTAACAAACCTTCAATAATAATTACACAAGCATAGGAAGGCTTACAACCAACTAACATCCAATAATTGGGGCACCTATGAAATGACCTTTACCTTGACCTTTTAAACCCCTAATCCACCAAAATAATTCATGACCCAAGTACTCCCCTTAAATCCAGAAATATCAACATTTACCAAGATGTAATTTAAGGTTGTGTTCTTTAAGGCAAATCAAAATTTCCTACAAATGATGCACATGCGATCCCCTAAAATTAAACTAAAAATAATAATAACATTGATGTAGCATTTGACAAAGGCAAGGTTGGCCAAAACTCAATCCATAAATTTTTGAAACTTTGAAAGGGCATTTTAAAAACTAGATGGCAAAAACCATTGGACATTGGTACAAACAATCCTTCCCATGATGATCAATCCCCAAATTGTTGTATTGACTTTGTCACATCTCTCAATGGCAACTAATGGTGGTTAAAATGTAAGTCCAAGGTGTTGAAAACCTTGGTCTACTTAAGTGCATCAAAGATTTATTCTAGGGGCATGGCATAATTATTTGAATGCATCCATTTTTTCACTAAATGGTAATCCCCATACATGTGGCACCCAATTCAATTATCAAAAATGTCATTTTTAGTTGGCATCATTTTTGTTGAAGCATATTCACCCTTGGTAGTTCTACCAAACTATCATCTAATAATTATATTGTCCAAGCCTAAACCAAGGTTCTCTCCAATTCAATAAACTTGTAATACCACTTAAAAATTGGAATATCATCATATTTTAATGTGATGTAAACTTCTTGTCTTTTCAATTGACCTAGTTTTTCCAAACTAAATGCAAAGCATTATAATATAACTATGTAATACATGTCGTATTTATCACTTTTCATTTCATGTAACCATTGAATCAATATTTTGTTCCCATGTTTATGCGATCATTGGTACTTGGGGTTGGGTGATGAATTATTCCTAGTAACCAAGGTTAAAGGCATGAACTATGATTGTTATGCAAAATATGGAAAGGTGTTTAATTGAAACTCGTGGGTTTAACTTGACCTTGATTCAGGGCACCTACATAAACACATCAAGCTTTGCAAAAGCAAACACATCAGGTGGCTCACTATGAACATATAAAAACAATATATTAAACATCACTTCGATTTCATTGCCATATAACAATCAATGAAACAATTTTAATGATCAAATCCAAGAAATGCATGTAACAACACCAACCTTTACAACTTAAACCTTGTTAAAACCTAATCACTATGTGTGAATAATTTTAAAATCAAATGAAACCTAAATAATGGTCAAAATTGGAAGGTAGCCTTGTCCCATGCCCAACCAATAACCACACCAATTATAATCTTTCAAGGCTCAATGCAATAATTAATTAATGTGTAACAACTTGTAGCCTTTCACCTTGGGTTTCCCACCATAAAAAATGCATAGGTTTTGTTTACAAGAGATCAACCTAAATATGTGTGCTTATTTTTTAAGTTGTAAGCAAATGGCACACAATTTGACAAACCATGTATATCTTTTGAATAATTAATAGCCCAACCAACATAACATCGATAAACATGTGCATGTTTGAACAACTTTAATGGAGGGATTTAGACAACAAATAGGACATTAAGAATCAATACCCTCATTCCATAAATAAAATCTATTTGGCCTACTACAACAAACTATTATATAATAGAAAAAATTAATGGAGTGGTTTTCTCTATTGTTGATGGTGCAACATTCAATTATTTGTGGTATATAAGAATTAATGTTTATTGGCACCATGTTGTTGAAAATTTGGTGAAAACTAATCCCACACACACCACTTTTTGTGCATTGTAAAAACCTTTTAGATTTGTATTCCTCCAAATGGATTGAAATTGCCCATGCACATATTCCTCCTCTCTAAAAACCTAATGGAGTAAATAATGTCCAATTCTAACCCCATATGTAAAAGATATGAATTTCCAAAAACATTATCCCAAATTTGTTTTTCCCCTCATGTCAATTCATATTGTGACATGAAATGATATGATTTGTTATGATGACATGTCTAGTTATGGACACCAAAATGTTTGAAAGTCATTTTTAAAAAAACAACTATCTATTCATTATAAACTTATTTGATTATTAATCATTTGAAAAATGTATTGGAGGCAAAATTTACATTCAAATGTTGGATGAAAGGTCACCTAGATGGATGAGGAGTTTTAGAAAAAAAACCCAAATATTGAATTTTACAAAAAAAATTATGACATTTGTTAAATTTGGATTGGGCCCAAACTTGACAATCTTCTTTTGAACCTACTTCTTAATTGTTTAATTCTTAAAATTGGTCTTTTGAGCCTTGGCTTCAACTATTGTTGTGATAAAAACTATTGTTTTTCTTTTGTTACTCAATGACAAGATTATGACAATGCCGATAATGATGGAAGCATGTCAACCCTTCTAGACCTCATGCTTTTATAATTGTCGACCAATGCTAAAAGCCACTTAAGCCCAAAGTTTGTTGATGGTGGTTGTTATTTTTTTATATTTAATTGTTCACTATTGGGTGCACTCTAATTGACATAATAGAAAAGGAAAGAAAAACAAGAGAAGGAAATAACTATTTTTAATAAAGGTAATGCCTTCCTTCGATTTTTTTTCCACATTTTCTTTCAACACTCTAAGGTCAAGCCTTTTTTAAGGTCCAACTACCCAAGGAATGGTAAATGAAAACTAAACCCAAAATCCTCAAAATTACCCTAGAACTTCTTTAGCCCTCAAACACACCAATACCCCGACCCCCCCAAATACAATTCCATCCAATTGCAAACTCCCATAAATAGATTTCACATCACATGAAGTGTCCTACGCAAAACACAAACAAAAAAAAAAATGCCACATAATGAATTTAGCTTTAACATTACTAAGTTAAACCCAATTTCCTGGATTCAAAATCCAACTCATCTACACACACAAGAATCCAAGCACAATAAAAAACCGTGGTGAAGACATAAACTTATATTAAAACTTTGAAAACAAACACAACATAACCCAAAAGAAGTGTAATTTCAATCCAAAAAGTTGGATTGAATCACCCCACTTGGGGATTTATACCCCATCCATAACTCCAAATAACTAAAATTAGGTTCACATTAAAATTAGTTCCAAGTTGATTACCATAGTTACCATATTGTAATTAGGACATAACTATTTAAAATACAATAAAACTCTTAACCAACATTTCAAACATGCACATGCTTCAATCGCAAGTTTGACCACCCAACCCAATGATTTAGCCAACACAACCCACCGTATCACAAACGGTCCATTGCATTTGGGTTCTTGGGCATGTGCAAGTGAATATTCTTAGGTAGCTCATGCACTAGCCCCTTTTTTCACGATGTTTCCTTTCATTTGACACCATTTTGGCCCTCATCATGTTCCATCCCCCTTCCAACATTGATTTTATTTTATTTCTAGAATTTTAAAAATTAAAATAGGACTTTAAACTTTCCTTCAATTCATTTAAAGTGGTGTCCAACCACATGCCCCATTTGTTTGTTGGCAACCCATGAGACATAATTTTCAAACACCTTTGTGATTGTTTCCACTTAGAATATTTGGCAAGTGGTATCTTGCATCTTTGAATTGGCAAGAGGTTATATTCATCATTGAATTGGACTTGTCTTGGGAGCATTGTGTTTCTTAACAATGGTTAAACCTTCTAGCAAAATATAACCTTTTGTACTAAGAGGAGCATTATATTTCCTCACTAGTCATATTTTATGTTTATACAACTTTGATTTTTTTTCAACACATTTTCCATTTCAAGTTTTTGGAATTGTCATCAAAGGAGGATATAAATTAAATAAATGGTTCATAGCATTAAATGTGCCCCCCAACTTCCATCCTAATGGATTTGATTGGGTTGTCTTGCAAGTTGATGTGGTCAAAGCATTCAATTTTACGTCTAAAAAGGTTATGTTTTTAAAACTACGAGAAGTCAAAGGTGAAACAACCCAATTTATACCTTTCATTCACACTTTCTATGTTTATGAATCACCTTTATATTTTACCCATCGTAGTTGAAAAATGAATTTACCATCATCCCATTGGCCATATGCACCCATTAAGGTGATCCTTTAGGGGGAGGAGAGGGAGCCAACATGGTTTGTAAATATCATTGTTCATTTGTTAGCATTATTAGCAACATCAACAATAACAAGGTGTGTTATACAAAATGGCCTTGCCATTAATTTAATATCAACAATTGATACTACATGATAAATTGGTCATAACTAAGGATTTAATTTAATTTATTTTTAATGTAAATAATCTTATTGTTGTAAAAGAAATTTTTTCATGATTTGTTTTTCTTTTTAACATCACATTAGTCACGAGGAACCCAAAAGGTATTTCACATTAAATGATGACATGGTCTAGGAACCTATCTAAACATTTAAAAAATAATTACCAAAGCAAAACCTAGAAGAAAGTGTCACAAGATGATTTTTTGCAAATATAATGATTTGTTTCTCAAAAATAAAATAAAATATTCTCTTTTCATATTTATTTTTCACATTTGTGCAAAATTTCAAACAAAATAAAAAGATTTGTCATCACATGCATGTTTGAATGTTTTCAATCACATTGTCACATTTTGAAAGAATTACATGAATTTTTGTGTATGATGAGTGCCATAACCATTTTTGAAGAAAGTGGTTTCATATTTAGTTTTGCGAGTTATGGATTGGTGACAAAGTCATTTGGGATTGGGTGCACATTTGAGGAGGTGGCAAAGAAAACAACACATCAAAAGATGAATGTGAATCTTTTTACAACCAAATTGGACGAATCATCTCACCTTGTTTCTAGAAGGCAAAATCCTTTGAAGCTATTATATTCTATAATGATTCGAAACACAATATCTTCGCCTTATTACAAGGTAGGTCCAACAAATGATGTCGCCTTTCTTGTACATTCCTCATCATAACCAATGAAATCCACACTTTAAGTCCTTTGTTTAAATTCATCCAAGCTTTTGAATTCTTAACCGCCCAACTTTTGAATTCTAGGTCTTTCAATTCAACCTCATAAATGTGAACCTTGGTTCCTATTTTAACTCCCTATTCACTTCAAGACCCCATCTTCATTTAATAATCCTTCATAAGAGATTGATGATTTTTGTATCCCAATGGTATTGTCCTCTTTCATTTCATTTTCACCCAAATTGCTTCTTTTAGAAAACATTAACCGTGCATATTTATTTCTTAGGCTAGGCAAAAGCTTATGGGATCTTTATGTGATGTTTTGCACAACAACCTTCATATTTTCTATGATGCACACCCCTTATCTTAAATTTATTGTTTCACTTATCATCATTTGACCTTGCCTTGGTTTGAGTTTTGAAATCTTTTGTACGTCCATTGTTCTTCAAGAATTCCCAAGGCTCGAAAGGTTTGCCCCCACTACAACAAAAACAAACATCTTGCAATCTTAGATTGTAATTAAAACGATTATAAAATCAATGTTTCTTGATTAAGATCACTAATTTTATTTGTTTTGGCTAACTCAAAAAATAGTAATGTTTGATTTGACTAAGTTCAATTTTTTTTTTAATCAAAACAAATATTGTGCTTATCATGTAGACTATGAGCGACTAGCTACATGGAAATCATAATGCTAGTGTTATGATTGAATTTAATCACTAGTATATATTAGAGAAGGTGACATGTCATTGTGTATGACTATTGTGACTAAAACATGTTACTTTTGTTGTCTTATTTGGCATTGTGATTGAAATGTGCTATATTTTCTATTTCATATGACATAATGTATACTAATGTTGACCTATACCACATCCTCAACTGATTTTTCCTTCTAAAACCTGGTTTTAAATAAATTATTTGAATTTTCAGCAGTATAAATCACATAAAAATCAATATCTCCCACATTTTGAATCCAAATCTTACCAAAAAAATTGCATTAAATCCTGCTCATCAAGATCTTTCCAACAACACCAAAGGCACATTCCAATTCCTTCAAAAACAATTAGCTACAATTTAATTTAATTTTCAATGAAAGAATCATTCAATATTCAAGAACTTTTGCATCACAAGTCCAAGCCCATGCAACCCTCCTCATTGAGAGCTTTCCAAAGACAACAAGAACACAATCTGAAGCATCCTGGTTTCGTGGATCTCATAATTACAAAACAAAACAAACTACCTTCCTTCGTAGATAGATTATGTTTCAACGATATTCTAGATCAACATTGGTAAGTATTATTTTATACCTATACCTGAATAAATTCATAAGTAGATAGGTCTGTAAATAGATATTCTTTATTAACTATCATGCACATTTTACCTACCTATCTACATCCTACCCATTATTTAATCACCACCTACTACATATTTAGATATGAAATTATTTCATTATGAATCTAAAATAATTATAAATTAAAATATTATAATGCTTGAAATTCAAAAATACACATATTTATATTTATGCAATTGTAAGAATTCTCCCCATGTGAAATGGTTGTTGGATGGTTAAGGATTTGTCTTATGCTTGTGGAGGTGGGAGGTGAATTTTCATTTTTGACATCCTTTGTTTGTGACTAAAATTAGTTGTGTTGATATGATAAGATTTTTTAAAAAATAAATAAATAAACGAATGTGCATGTATGTATAAAAGGTATGAAGTAGATGGGTTGGTGATCATTGCACAAGAGGATTTAGCCAAATTTGGTTAGAGGTTGAAAGGGGAATTTATTTCCTCACAATGTGGGGGGCTTGAACCCATTTTTTCCCCAAAAAAATCCATTGTACCTTTGGCACTTCCCCCCCCCCACCCTCCCTACAATAAGTTATGCATCCAACTATTTATAATTTTCCTTTTAAAAAAAAGGTTTGATCTTAGTTCGAAATGACAAATAATCTTTGCAATTTATAGAATTAATATAATAATAAAAATTTAGGCCCTTAAATGACCCATTGAAAATTTCCCCAAAGAAAAAAAAAACCATTATTTTATTGTTCCATGTAAAATAACACTTCAAACAAAATACATGATAGATTTTAGTCACATGAAATGATTGACATGTCAACAAATTCATGTTGGAATTGATTGGTCTATTTTTATAGGGTCCAAATATATTCAATGTTCATTTTAACTAAAATTTAAATCTAAAAGACCAAAAAAAAAAGACACAATCTATAGTAATGTGATTGTGATCTTTAACATCTTCCTTATACAATGAGTTTCAACTACATTACAAAAGATGGAGTAACTTTTATCTTAAGTTGTGTCCTGACAATGAGTTTGGCAAATTTTGACTATCATATTTTGTCAAGTCCCACCACCCATCCCCATCATCCAACCTCCTACTACTATAAAGTATATGGATCATCTTGTCTTCAATGTGTGCTTGGAGTTGTGAAGATGATTTGCAACCTTATTTGACCTTGGGTCTTGCTTTTTGTTTTTGTCCTTGGTAGAAACAAAAATGTAAAATTTTCCTTATGTAAACTATGAAAGGATTTTTATTTAAAGGGTGACATGTGAAATTTTCTACATATATTTTGGAGGTTTTCTTTTCTTTTCTTTTCTTTTCTCATGAATACCATGTTTAGAAAAAAAAAGTGTTCTTACACCTACTCCTCATGAGTGTGGGAGGCAAGTAGGCTTAAATAGGTTTAGGTAAGATCTTGTCAACTCCTACACCTTGTGATCTATGGATATTTAGGTTCATGATAACTTTCACCATGTGCTTTACCATGCATATAGTAAACAAGTAAGGAACATACCCTAAACTTGGGGTTGAAGTGGACTACCAATTCATCCTAGGCCTCACATTTTGGGAATATCTCACCTTAAAGCTTTAGGATACACAAAATCAACTTTATTTGGTGAGGTGCTTTCAAATTCAAAGAAAGAAACCTTGGAATAGTTTACATGTAGGGTAAGGCCCTAGGGTGTTTTGCAAAAATATTTGGACTAACATGAGGTACTAGCCAAGTGTAGCCTTGAAATGGTAAAGCTTCAACCAAACACTATGATGGGCCTAAAAATATGTAGGCAATAGGAGTAGGAGGTATTTTATGCCTATAAGAGGTCTCTTCTACCTATCATTACCTCATCAAGCCCCACATCTCAAGAATGCCCTTCACTTGTGGGCCTTGACCATTCTAAAGCATGCCGTGAAAATTATGATGAGCTTAAACATACATAGGTAGTAGTAGGAGTGGGAACAATCTCACACTTACAAGAGGCCTTTCACATATACATAGGTGTAAGGTGCCTCATCTTTGTGAAGAGTTATTACTCACTAATATAAGGTGCCTTCAAAAAACACCACATAATTTCTCTCTAAAAGTGAAGTGTTGTACATTTAGGGTAAAACCTGAGGCTTTGGGCTTCATTGGAATCAAGTTCACATGTGAGCTCTACCCTATATGCATGTATAGAGAGATCTGCTCTGATTTATTTTTTCCCATGATACCCAATGGGTACTTGTTGAGTATCATGGGAAAAAAAGGAAAAAAGTGAGGGCCAGTTCAAAAAATGGAATGCTTGCTACGAGCAAGCATTATTATTTTTTGAAATGCCCCATCTCCGGAAGGGTCTAAACCTAGAAACCTAAACCCTTCCCCTATACAATTTTTTTTTTTCCAAATTCTTTTAAATTATTTCTAAATATTACAAGTATCTTGAGCTTGAACTGAATCGAGATCTCTCTTAAGTCCAAATCTAACACTTCTTGGCTTTAATATGGCCACTATTAAGTGGCTTCTTCACTCAAGGAAGAAGGTGAAGGTATGAGTGTAGGTTGCTGGTTCAGCCTGGCCATACATAAATTATCTCATGTGTGGTCACTTTTTTTGTATTCATGCATGAGTGATGATCACTTTACACTTTCATCCAAACACTTTCAATGCATGCATTACTAAAGAGACCAAGATTTTATTCTTAATTAGAGGCTCTCATGGAATACCATTCTTGATGAAAAACCTGCCAATCATCAATCAAACAAAGCACCCAACAAAAAGGGGGAGGAAAAGCTACAAGATGGAAAGAACCCAAGTCCTGGCAAATGAAAGAATCCTCCAAGGAGGGGTGGATGGCAATGGGGGAGAAAAAGGTACAAGATCGAAGGACCCAAGTCCTGGCAAATGAAGAACCCTCTAATGGGGGTGGATGGTGAGGGGGTGGAAAAGGTACAAGATTGAAGGACCCAAGTCCTGGCAAATGAAGAACCCTCTAATGGGGGTTTGGATGGTGAGGGGGTGGAAAAGGTACAAGATTGAAGAACCCAAGTCCTGGCAAATGAAGATTCCTCCAAAGAGGGTGGATCACCAGGGGAACATGAACAAATCAAGTACCCAAAACCTGCGTGCCTCCCTTCAGTGGTGAAAAGCATATCAGATAATGAGAGGGGAGAGGAACACCATTCTTCCACTTCTAGAGCCAGGTTCAAGATCCAGAATGGTTCTGACTTGGGCAGATTTGTACAGAATTTGTAGCCAAATTCCCTTGACAGATTTGTACAGAATTTTGACTAATATTTATTCCTTTTTTGTTTTTTGAAAAAGAAGCCAAATTTTCAATACCACAAAATTGAAAAAGAAGAAAGAAAGAAAGTGTGACAGGAAAACACTTATGATGTTTGCTGTAGCCATGAAGTGATGAATCACTACTACATTCTGTTTGCTGACACCAACATCCCAAATGGATGAAGCTGAAAACCAACTTCAGCTGCAACAGACAGAAAGACCCATTTTTTCATGGGTGTGTTTTCCTACGCTTGAACAAGAAGAAGCTTGTACTTTTAGTCATGGCAATTGCCCCCTCATCCATGTGGTTGTTTTCTGGGTCACAAAGAGCAATTGCTCTCAATTGGTTCTGGCAATTTTAAATGCTGAATTTGAGTCTATGTTAGTTAGATGGGTTTCCATCTATGCATCTATGGCCTGTTCTCCACCTTTTCTTTGTCCTTCTTCAAAGACATCCTGACAAATTTGTTCAGTGGAACTCTTTTAAGGAAAAGAGCTGGGTATGTTATTGAAACCATGCAGGCATCTTGAAGACTCTTCAGTTTGTTTCATGGTTGGTATCTTAACTACTTAGATGGGTTTCATGTTTCATCTTACTTAAATCTTTGTTCAACAAATTTTATCTTGTTTGAAACTGTTTGCTGTTCTAAGGTCATCAGAAGAAAAAAATTCTTTGTTACAACCTTATGTTCCAGATCTTTCATACACAGAGCACATGGAGGACAATGGCGAGATGAACCTGTTGATGAGCAAGAAGCAACATGTGAGTTGGGGGCATCATATGTGAAGAAGCTCTTTGGGATCCTTTTTTCATTCAGCAAAACCAACATTCAGTCACCAAAGTTTGCATCATGTGAGTTGGGAGGGCATCATATGTGAAGAAGCTCTTTGGGACCCTTTTTCATTCAGCAAAACCAACATTCAGTCACCAAAGTTTGCATCATTTTAGCAATTGTACAAAAGTCTCTCTGTTGTCATTGTTTCTGGAACATGACCTTCATTGTTTTGTTCTTTCTGGTTTCAGTGTAAATCATAGCAGCACAACAACAACTAATTGGGTTGCAGGTATTTTGTGCAAAGTGTTTTGAGTGGACTTGGAGTTTGGAGATGGTGGATGGTGACTATGGTATTATGCATTTGGAAGTATTAAATCCTTCAGATGAATTCTTCTTAAGTCACTTCCTACAGGCCCTTTCAAGGGAGCCCCAGTTCAACCATACCAGCTCTATTGCTCGGAGTGATTGCCCTCCATAGAACTGAGGTCCATCTGGTTTGGTTTCTGTATCGAGTGGTATTTTTCATTGAAAGGTGCAGTGTAAACCAGCCCATCACCAATCACCTGCCTATACCACATACACTTTGGCAGATCTTTCTCAATTCTTCTCCATTTTGAGTGATTTAAATGCTATAGGAGTGCCTTCTCAAGCTTCACAAATCATGTTTGAAATGCAAAGCCAAAGAATCAGCCAAAAAAAGAGCAGTAAAGAAAAAACGTTTTTTTTAAATTGTAAAATGCGTTTTTTTTTTTCATTTTTCTTCATTTTTGACACCTCTTACTTTCAAACCTCATAACATTCTTATTTCTTATTCATTTAAAATGATTTAAAGTGTTATAGAAGCATCACCATAAAATTCTGCAAGTCGCTTTTGAACTCTGATAACAACATACAAGGAATTTTTTGAGTGATTGAAAATCGGCCTTTGTAAGGTTTGGTGGTTTGTTTTTTTGAGTTCTTAACCCCCTCTCTACTTTGGGGGCCATAACTTTCTCAATTCTATTTCATTTTTCATAAGCTTTAGTGAGCCAAATGTGTCAATAAGAGAGGTTCAAGTTTTTTTTCTAGACACTAGAAACAACCAAGCCCTCTCCTTGGATCTGGCCTGCCTTAAGCGCTTAAGTGTTTGATCATTGGTCGATTTACCTTAGTTGGATGAAGCGATGTTTTTAATATTTCACAAAAATAAAATTAAGTTTTTAAAATTAAACAAACATAATATGTTGATATCAAATAAGAGTTCTAAAATAAAATTTACACAACTATTGGTGTACATTTACACAAGGGGATAATTATGAATCAATTGTATGTTCATGGTATATATATATTTTATATTTTATTTTATTTTATTTGAGGCCCAAACTAATTGAATGTGATTTCTAGAAGATTTATAATAAAAAAAAAGAAATCTTAAATGATTTATTTTGAAAATATGATATGTAGTTCTAGTCTTGTTCATAAAATCACACATGACATACCATACATTTACCCAAAGAGTAGTTGTTGTGAGTTGAATAAGGTGTGAAAGAAGAGCTAAGAAGATTAGAGCTTGGGTTGTAAAATCATCCACAACGGTCACCCTTCTTCATCAATCAAAAGGAGAAAGAAAGAACCAACCTATTAAGCTTTTGTGTGCTCTTAAGTTTACATGTGATCATTTTTAGCTTGAACATCAATGAACATTTTGTACTACAAATAGGTAAGTGAAAGTGTAGGGTGAAACTGAAGGGGACATTCTCTTTCGTAATAGGAAGGATGATCATAATAATTAAGTCTAAGGTCCTTCCTTTTTGGTGAGAGGGGCATTCACAAATATAATTACCTTCCAAACACACTAAGGAAATTTGTGATAGTGCTTTTACAAGGGTGGGATCACTTTGCTTCCAAAGTTGCTTGGAGGGAAGTCCTTAGGCTAGGGATGTTCCTCACCTACCAATTGTTTTTACAAATCTAATTTTTCATTTATTATTATTATTATTTTGCCTTGGTTTTAGTTTGGACTTACCTACATGCTGATGAAAGAGCCAAGAGACACCACACATCTCCCCGACCAAACCCCTAAACCCTAAACCCCTTCCTAAACCTAAAAGTCGTGAATGACACCCTATTTTGGGACATCCCAAGGATGTCATTCGGTTTAGAGTCTTCTGCAAGTATCCTAGACTGGAGGGGATACTGGGCCCTAGTTTTGTAAAAAATGAAGATGAATTCAAAAGTAAGGATGAACAAGTCCACAAGCAAAAAGAGGAGACCAACTTAATTTTCTCCTGTAAATTGTACCAACTACATGTGCCTAAAGAAGGGACCAAAATACTTTTCTCACTTAAATAATACTAATTACATGTTGTCATATTCTTCGATAAATGGAGTCTTGTCAAAATAAAACCCTGCAAATCTTGCGAGTTGATACCAAGTTTCATTAACCGGTACTCAGTTTAGCTGACTTTATAAATGGCTACACTCGAATTGGGGATGAAACAGGGATCACATGGCCAAACTAAGGCCCAAAGACAGGGTGACTTTAGGGATAACTCTTTAACGTGTTTGGAATGTGAAGCATGGATCTGAAACCTTGTGAATGCAATATGAAAAGAGTAAATGGTGATTGTATATCTTGAAGGACATTATATTTTTTGGAAATCCTCCCTATTTTGACAACTTGCAAGAACACATTATCTAAATCTGGGGAGTTTTAGATTTGTTTTCTTCAAGATATGGTGATTTTTTGTGTATTTAAAAAAACGCATTTTGTTGGATTTGCTAGCTCCTTTCTTCACCAGGTTGCGAAAATTTAGAAAAAAAGAAAACAACTATCTATGTATGGGAGCTATATGGAACCGAAAATTTTATACATATCCAAGAGGAAGTTTTAGGGTTTGTGAAAATTTGAAGTTTGGAGGATATGTATTCAGACTCAAAACTTTAAGCTTTAATGTAAATGGCAAGGTCTCAGTGCAACACACACTTTGTTTATTAGTGTACTAGTGGTGTCCTGATTGTTATGTTCTTTCATCACGTCTTATGTTCTCGTGCTTTTCTTTGCCTTGTATTTCTTCTTGTATTGCCTGTTTTTCATATACAGGGTTTTTCGTCTTTGGTACTATGGACTCCAACTAAGGAATGGGTGGAGCCCGAATAGAGTGTAAGAGGCTGTTTGGTCTCATGGTGATGGGTTTTTTTAGTAGGGCCTGTTTCAGAGCATTTGCTAAACCCTAAACCCTAACCCATGTTCCTCACTGTTTATTCACTTCCCTATAGTGTTTTGCACATTTGATTCACATCACAAGTGAAACTGGCTGAACCAAAAGTGGAACCAGCAGATGATCACCTGCCCCACCTAAGAAAAAAAGCCTAAGAAAATCACCCCAATAAAACACCCAAAGTGTTTATACACATGGGGTATGGCCCATTTCATTGATCCAAGAGAAAGGAAATTCCATGGCACTTGGATTAATGAGGGAAGGAGGGAGGGAGGAAGGGAGGGATACCACAAAATATACGAATATGGCTCATTTTCTCGTTGGGTCATGAACCCAATCAACCATTCCAACCATCCCAAATCTCAAACCTCTAAGGTTTTTTAAATGTTCTGAAAATTTAGAGTATGCCCATATTCCTTCATATCAATCTAGGATTTAACTGGTGTTGTGCGGGTTTGTTTTTTTAATTTTTTTAAAATTCATTATTTTTAATTTAAAATGTTTATAAAATTTAAAGAGAACTTCAGTCCTGGTTTTGATTCTTTAAACATATTGGAGGTTCTTTGGGTGCAGGTTTGAGCCTAGTTCTTCCTATTTAAATTTTTTGTAGTTTTGAATTTGACACTTTTTTTTCCCTCAAATTCAAGAATCTCTAGGCCCAGTTCTAGGCAAACATTACACACTCCTCTATGCTAAATATTGTATAGATATTTTATTTTATATAAATCAAGGTTTATATAGGCACAGAGTTCAACAACTAACATAAATTAATATTTAACTCTGAAGTTGAGCCTATTTGTTAAACTTTTCTCAAAAAAAGAAATCAACTCACCTACTTTAAAAACATGCCCCTATTTTCAAGAGTATTTTTTCATGGTTTTACTTTTGGGTTCAGATCTAGCAAAAGACTAGTTCCAATGTCCAATTCTTGTTTGAGTTCCAACACACAAAAAAGAACAAAAAAAAAATGTGAGTTGAACTCCGAGTCACATAAACTTGACCCTAAACCCTCAATTTTAACATTGCAAACTGAATACCCTTCACAACACTAGATAGTGTTATGAGTGCAACAAATCTTACTAATAACATTCCTCCCACTCCTCAAGACATAGGCATATAGAAAAGAGGATATTCATAGGCGTATATAAAAGAGGATATTCGTGAGGATAATGTGCCGTTCAAATACAATTAGGAAATTTCTTTGAATGCTTTAACATGCAATATACTGACCTTATGAATTGAGCATCCTTACCTTGAAAGTCACTCAAGCAAATTTGGCCATCCAACAATTCATCTTGAATAAACAACAACAACAACACATCTCAGTACACTTTGATTCCCTCATTTACTCATCTATTACTTATCCTCCCCAAGACTAAATTATTTTTTTAGTGTCAAAGAGACTATCTTGGTACTACTACTATAAATGTCACAAGTCACAACCTACCCAAAATTGGTAAGTTACCCAAAATCTGTTCACACTGACCAGAGAGAAGAGAAGAGAGAAGAGTCCTGGAGATCTCTCTCTAGGTGTGATTTTTCAGGTCAGATTTTAACTTGAAAATTTATACCAATGTCTGAGTGACAGATGGAAACCTATGTTCAATATGCTAATGTTTTTTTAAATTCATTTTATTTTGCATTTTTGGTTTTGATTTTGGTCTTGATTCCAAATCAATCTTAATTTGAATTCAATTCTCATTAACTAAAATTCAAACCGATGATTCTTACTTACCAGAGTGGGTACACACACAACATTGGTTTGAACTTGCCATGCACAGTACAACCATTATGCAATGAATGGGGTTGTTCATCATCATAATAATTTCAACAATGAGACTTTAAGCAATTGAAAAGCCTTTCCATGAGGCAAGTCTTCCCACTTGTACAAAAGGAAATTACAAAAACATAATTTTATTCTCCATAGGTAGAAGGGCTCACCTCATTTATTACAAGGGTTAAAACACCAAGAACAAGGCACTTGAAGGTGGAGCTTGAGGTTCACAATGTGAATGCCTTACTACCAAGGTTATACTTTACACTTTATATATATATCATAATATCTCACCAACGTCACAAACAAATAAATTAGATTCAAGGCTCAAACTTGTGAGGCACCATACACTAGTTCATTATGAACCTTTCTACCTCCCCCCCCATTATATAGGTAGTTCCCTATGAAATGGGGTAAAATACCCTTCACATGTAATGTTAAGTGTTTTTATTTGGAGTTTAAAACTCAAAATCATATGAAAAATGTTATGTAACAATTTCATTGACATGGATCCTATTTAGAAGATGATGTTATTTCAATGTTCCGTCAATAGTTATGTAACTTCACATTTTTCAAAATCCTAGATTTTGGGTGAGAAATTCAACATCACGTAAAATATTTTAAAATGAGCTTCTAAGCTTATGCTAGCAATGTTAAAAAGAAACAAATTCCAATTTGGTCATTGTGAGCACCATTGCCATTGCCCACAAAGTTCATCCCCACCATCATCAAAGTCCTTTTCCCTAAACCATCATTGTTGTAGATGTGTTTGTCATTGAATTGCATTTGCAACAAAACCAATTCCCTAATGCTATAGAAGTTGTATTGGTCACACAAGAAACATCACCGCACAAGGAGTGTAAAATGAGAACATGGACATTTTTAGTTCAACAATCTCAAGTTTTGACAATTCGAGTGATGTACATGATAAGGTTCTTTCAAGAAACTTTGTAGCAAGAAAGTTTGTAACCAATTTGCATAGATTGAAGTGTGTTTTGATTTGCAAAGAAATCTTAATCCACATAATATCAATTCACAATCCAATTCTATGTAATAATATTTGTATTTCAATGCACATTCAAAGAATCCCAAAGGTCTATATGATGTGCTTAAGAACTCCCAAGGTATTTTGAAACCAATATGCATGATTAAAATGTGTTTTAATTTGCAAATAAACTTTAATCCACAAAGTATGAATTCATTATGCAATTCAACTGTTTTTCTATATCAATGTTTGTAATTCAATGCAAATATATTTATCATTTATGAAGGATGTTTAACAAAACAAAATGACAAAAGGAAAACTATTAATGCAAGTTTCAATGTAACACTCAAAATTCATCAAAAAAACCTTAGCTAAAGTTGGCATGTGAAATTAGTTTTAGACTATTATTGCCAATTGGAAAAATATTATTATTATTGTGATGTTTGTAGATTGTTTTCAACATTTGAAAAGTGGACTTGCATGCAAAAATAAATGGACCTCAATCTTGGGTGAATTAAAAAAAATTGATTACATATATAGGACTATACATAAGTTACAAGGAGGATTATTGGTCAACACTAATAAAATCCCTCCCCCTTTTCCAACTACGTTTACAATTAAAGTTGAAAATCACCCTTCCAACTACAATTTATTTTTTCCAATTGCTAATCACAAGAGTTGAAAAATACAAATCAAAAATGAAATTGTCGTCAAAAGTGATAACCATGTGTTAGCACCACAACAATGACCACTTTTAACCATTTTAGTTGGAATTGATTCCACCATTATAATCAATTTCTAAAAAATTGTAACGTCCCACTAAATGGATTTCATCCACTAACGAATCATGACATCATCAAACAAGTTGAATTTTCAACTATATTTCAACTAGGCCATCAAGTTGTAATTTCAACTATGTTATAACTAAGCCATGCAAAATAATAATAATAATAATAATAATAGTTTGTTGACACGTGTCCCTATGTAAGATTATGTTTAAATTTAGGTACATATAAAGGTTCACCTAGAAATAAGTAGGTAGGTAGAAAACAATTTTACTTACCTATTAGGCCTACCTATTTATATATACCAACCTAACTTAAGCCTAGGTAGGTAGGTAGGTAAATAAGTAAATTATAATATTACTTAATTCCAAGGTAAATAAATAGGCTTAAGATTTTTAAAAATATGCCACATAGCCTTTAAAGTCGAACTTTTATTATTGGTTTGTCCTATGTGTCAACTTCATGTTTTGAAAATGACTTTTGCACCAACTTCATTATGTAATTTACAAACTTGAAAACTATGACAAACAATATGGGATAAAAATTGTAGTTGCATCCTAAGTTGCAACTTAATTTCAACTAGGGTAAACATGCCTACCATCATACACTTAAAATTTCAAATGAGGTTAATTCCTTACACATTGTTCATTTGATTTTGTTGCCAAGAAAATATTTGTAGCCTTCCATTTAACACTTCCAAGGTTACAAAAAATTGATCAATTTAGTCAAGAAATGAAGAAGATATAAGTTTTTTTAGAAAATTCATGTTTGGTGATAGACATGTTAAAGCAATTTCAGATTTGAATACTAAACTCCTTCTTCATTGTTTTGTTGCGTTTGGAGTTCAAAGATATCTTATAGATCCTTAGTTGGCACACCTTTACATTTTTAAATCATTCAAAATTGACTAAAAATGAAAAAGATATGGGGTTTGAAACTAGAAAGGAATTAAGACTTTTTCTTCAAAACATTTAAGACAAAATATCACAATTTTGGATTTGGAGATTAAATTCTTTTGTCATTGTTTTGTTGTAATTGGAGTACAAAAAGGTCTTGTAGATCCCTAGTTGACACACCCATAGGTTTTTAGATCATTCAAAATGGATTAAAAATTTGAAAGACATGGGGTTTAAAACTAAAGAGGGTTTAAAGTTTTTTTTTCAAAACATTTGAAACAAAATGTCACAGTTTTGAATGTTTAGATTAGATTTTTTGGTCATTTTTTTGTTGCATTTAGAGGATAATGAGATCTAGTAGATCCTTAGTTGGTGCACCCATAGGTTTTTTAATCATTCAAAATAAATTACAAATGAGAAAAATATGGGGTTTAAAATAAAAAGGATTTAATATTTTTTCTTCCAAACATTTGAGACAAGATGTCACTTGTCCTCTTCCTCCTCTTCATGTTTTCTTCTTTGCTCTTTTGTTTCTAATGTTTAAAGAAAATTTGTAATCCTTCAATTGCCCTTCTAATGACATTGTTCATTAATTTGGTTAAAAAATGAAGAAAATATTAAAATTTTCAATGGTATGTAGGCTTGTGTTTTGTGTTGGGTGGTTCTAAGTACCTAGTACTCAATTCCTCACTAGATTAAAACAAGAACTACTTATAATAATTAATTGGCTTGTTATTATAGATAATATTAAGTAATAGGGAATAATGTTCATAAAATTTTTAATTTATAGCAATGAAATTAATAAGAATAGTAGAATATAACAATATTAACTATTTAAATATTTCATTAACTATAAATATTTAGACAAATACATACATTAATAATAACATTCTTATTCTCAAATGTTATTATAATTAATTTAAAACTATGTACTTACATTTTTATAATAATAATAATAATAATAATTATTATTATTATTATTATTATTTATAGTATTATTATATGATCCTAACCTAGGTGAATAATTTATAGCTATCTTATTAATTAATTTAACATACATGATGCCTAGGTTTGGATAAACTAGGGTTAACTGCCTAAGGTTAATTAAGTGTCTAATGCAACATCTAAAATACATTTAAGGTTAAGCCTAAGCCATGAAGCACCTAAGTTAGATAGTCTAAACCACACTTAGACCAATGGTGCATGCCACATGTGATATATAGGCCAAGATTTAGCTTTTTAAATGATATGGTGTTTAGGCTAAATGTAGACCTTGGCCACATGGCACCTAGGTCTAGTTCAATTATACCAAATCTTTTACTAACCTATTAGATTGTATTGAAGCTTGGTATCATGTGCCTTGTATTAAACTTTCAAAAAAATTATAAACTATGTACCTAAATGACCATGTTATCATGTAAGTATGTTGTCAATCCTAAAACACAAAACATTTTTAAACAAAAAGACAAAAATAAAACTAATTACATCAAAATTCAAAAATTTAAAAGAATTGGGATGTGTTTTTTATAATGTTAAAAAATATCAACAATTGAATTTAAATTTTTTAAAATAAGTTTTGTTAATTAAACAACACCAACATTAGTAAGTGTTGAATGTTATAGACTACCAAAGCCATGTGATAGGAAGCACCGCATGGTGATACTTCTTTAGTCAATGGGAGGAGCTTTAGAAGGGTTACATCTCACATTCAAGGATGACTAGTAGTTATTCTCAATTTCATTAATTTAGGTAGGATTAAAAAACAAATCTAAATGCTTGGGTCTAACCTGGGGACATCTCATTCTTTTTAATTACTTTTGACCATATGTGTCAAGGGAAAGGTTTCCAACTTGTGACTATTGTTGATCTACCTAATGGGAGTTGCCCTTTGGTTTCATTCTTGGCAATCCATCACAGTCATTGTGTAATTAGTGAGCTTTGTTGCTTTTTACAGCCTAAACAAAAAAAAAAATCATTTAAACCAATAACCATACATCTCCAACTTATGTAGAGTCTAAGGCACATTGGATTTAGTTGTTGTCATGTTTATTGTTAGTATTTTGCATGAGGCGTTGACATAGTAAAAATGCATAATTTGCATTCTTTACAAGGTTGACTTGTAGTTGTATAAAATAGTTGAGAAACAACTAAGCCAAAGTTGCAACAAATACATTAGTCCTTTGAACTACATTTCATCCATCCAACTAGCATTTATCATTCATCTTTATGTCTTGTGACTCACAAAGTAGTTGAACACAAGACTCATGAAGTTGACATACCACCTTGGGAGGCATAACTATAAGCTATGTCATTTTCCTAGTTAATGTCTCAACTATAATTCAATTGTAAAACCTACAAGTGCCAAGAATATTCCATGAATGACCCCAATTTTTTTTAATATTTAAAAATTGTAGTTAAAATTGTAGTAAAAAACAACATGTAGTTGAAAGTGGGTTAGTTGAAAAAGGGGGGTTTTTATTATTGCAATGAATTCACAAGACAAAACTACCCCTCATTTGCTTCTTAGGTTTTCTAATAAGCAAATCTACAACATTATGAATAACTATAAAACAATCCCATATTCACCCCATGTCACTTATGAATGATTACAACACCATCTTCAATCCCACTGACTTACATCTAAATAAACCAATTGATAACAATGGATTAAGAAGGAAAAACATTGACCTAATTGTTGAAGATCTCTCAAAATTTGTTATTGGTGGGCCTTCGTAAACTTTGGTGGGTAGACATCTATCACACTACCTTTTTTTTTGTTTAGATATTTCATCCAAACTTTAGTTGTGATGAATTGTTTTTTTGTATTTGGTGTTTTATTTTTTAATCATGAGTCTTTATTTTTTTACAATGCTAAACAATGTTGTTTTAATCATTCAAAAGTTTCCAACTCAACAATCTTCATCAAGCTTAATTAGAAGAAAGTTTGACAATTAAATAATATTGTGGGGCTTCACCCAATGGCCCAAATCATGAAACAACCAACTCAAAACACATATAACTTTATACTTATGCAAAGCAAGAAATTGGATAACAAACTTGGATTCCAAAGTATGGAATGGAGAGAGTTTCCAAGAAGAAAGGAGATGCATGAAGGTAATGAGTAAACAAAATGAAAACACTAAACTTCACACAACCTAGTTTAGGAAAATTACAAACATCTTTCATTGGGTTTAAATGCAAGGCATGTTACACCATGAGTGGTTTTAAATGTTCAATTTTTTTAACATAGATGTGAATAGTCATAAGTGATTTTGGAACCTTCTAGGCAATAAAATGACATTTCCATAATGATTGAAAGTTGAAAACAACATTCAATAATGTTAGTGGCTCCCTAATTATTTCTAGTATGTATGTAGGTAGATTTATAAGTAGTTATGTTGTAAGTAAATAGGTAAATAACTCCTAAGTAGGCTTATATTGTTGTCACTAAGTAGGTGTTAGGTAGCCGATATAACCCTTAGGTAGCCTACATAACTTTCAAGTAATCCCAAAAAGCTTACTAGCCGCTAGGTAGGCCTTAGGTAGGCTACATACCCCCTAAATAGCCTATGTACCCCTACGTAAGCCCTACGTAGATTACATATCCCTACAACACCTATGATAACTTTCAAATAGGTTAATGTTGTCCCTAAATAGGCATTAAATAGTTCATTTGACCATTTATAATTTTGTTTTATTTTTTCCCTAAGCTTTAAGTAGCTTACATAGTCCTTCCTTAAGATAACCTATGGTAGTTGCCCCTAGGTAGGTTATAAAACTCTTAGGGTAGCTTACAATAATCTGTAGGTAACCTACATAGCTGTTAGGTAGCTTACATAGCCCTTGAGGTAGCTTACGATAGTTTTTAAGTAACTTACATAGCTATTAGAAATATCCACATAACCCCTATATCTAAGAAGGTGTAAATAACCCCTAGGTAAAATACATAGCCTCTAGGTAGGCATACATAACCTTTATATAGTTTACACAACCCCTTATGTAACCATCATAATCCCTAGGGCAACCTACATAACCTTTAGGTAATTTACATAATTACATAGCCCCTAAGGTAGCTTACATTAGATCTTAGGTAGCCTACATAACCTCTATAAAATTTAGGAGGGCTTCCATAGCTCCACGGGTAGCCTATGATAGCTTATAAGTATCTTGTGGTAGTTTTTAACGTAGCATAACCCCTATATACCTATATGACCTATAAGATAACATAGACAACTCCTATGGTAACCTTTAGGTAAGTTTAGATAATTTTTTGTAAACCCTAAAATAATTTTAAAGTAAACCTAGGTAGGCTATGTAAATCCTAAGTTAACCTAACTTATTTAAGCTTATGTAGGTTGGGGTAGATTAACTAGAGTAGATTCATTAAGTTACTTAAATAGAATTTTAAAAATGTTTATTAAAATGTGATGACAAATTACTCCACATAAATTTTTTTGGTGCAATGATAAAAAAATATTTTTCAAAATGAAAGAGAAAGGATCAAATCTTAAATCTTGCAATTTAATCTAGGTTAAGTAGCTTTAAGTGCTTAACTGAAGTAAGTCACCTAGGTTCCTAGTTTAGATTGCTTAAGGTCCATCATTTAACCTAAATGAATTAATAGCTTAACCTAGGCTCTTAGCTAGTCTCAATAGACAATGACTAACTTAATGAATTTGATTAATTATTAATGAATTCATTGTGTTTGTAATAAGTGATCTGTATTGATTCAAGGGATGGTTAGTTTCATGATAATTTTTTCAAATTCATTCAAAATCTAGTGAAAACATAATGAACTTATCACATATTGTGATAATGTTAACGAGTATCAAATTGTTAATATTATTGCCTTGTCTCTTGGGGAGGACTTGTATTCTTGCACAAACCAAAACACCACATCCCTCACTTGACACCAAACCCTAATTATAGTCCTAACTAGAACCTTATGGGTATGGGACTAATGGTTGAGATCGAGACTAATGGTAAGATCTACAATGATCATGAGAATGTCTAGAACATCACATTTCATAGTCACATAAGGCTAGAAAAGACAATTTGCTATGTTCATTTTGTTTTGGGGGAGGGAGGGGAAGGGGTGATAAAGGGTGGGAACTTTTTCAATGCATTATAGCCAATGTCACCATATTCTCACCCAACTTAAAGGAACACAAACAATTTATAACTAGACACTCTTGCAATCTATTGCTGAGGGTTAGGTACATTCTCACCCATGGGCAAACTCTACTAAAATTGATTCCAAAGGGATTACCATGTCCATATTCCAAAGGGGATTATCATGTCTTTGACTTTGAATTTTTTTTGTCCTTTTATGCATCATACAAGAGTTTTCTTACTCGATTGTCATAGATTAACCTAGACAAAAGAGTGGTGCCAAATTTTGCTTCCATTAATTTATGTCCACATTGCCCAAAACACACTCTATGGTGATAGGACTACAAAAAGTGGTGCTAAATTTGATCCCAATAAGTGAGTCCCACAATACCCAACTCAGCCAGCACCGACCCTATGGAGCTGATCCAAAAGTGCATATAGAGTTAGTTGCAATTGCATTTTGCATTTCCGAGCTCCTTTTTGCACCCATTTCAGGGTTTCCCATACTAACCTTAGTTTTATGAATTTTAGGGTAAAATCCTAAACCTTAGGAGTTTTTATTTCCATGTCCGAGCTCCTTTTTGCACCCATTTCAGGGTTTCCCATACTAACCTTAGTTTTATGAATTTTAGGGTAAAATCCTAAACCTTAGGAGTTTTTATTTCCATGTCCGAGCTCCTTTTTGCACCCATTTCAGGGTTTCCCATACTAACCTTAGTTTTATGAATTTTAGGGTAAAATCCTAAACCTTAGGAGTTTTTATTTCCATGTCCGAGCTCCTTTTTGCACCCATTTCAGGGTTTCCCATACTAACCTTAGTTTTTATGAATTTTAGGGTTTTCATAGTCACCTTGGGAGTTTTTATTTCCATGTCTGAACTCCTTTTTTGCACCCATTTCAGGGTTCCTGTACTAGCTGTAGTTTTATGAATTTTAGGGTTTCCATAGTAACCTTAGGAGTTGTTATTTTCCAGGTCCAAACTCCTTTTTTGCACCCATTTCAGGGCTTCTGTACTAACCGGAGTTTTATGAATTTTTAGGGTTTCCATGCTAACCTTAGTTTTATGCATTAGAGGGTTTCCATAGTAACCCTAGGAGTTTTATGAATTGGGGTGGGAGCCATAGAAGACCAGGCACACACAATCTCATGAAAGTGAACAAAAAGAGGAAGATATCATCCATGAGCTAGCTACCAAAGCAACCAAAACTTCTCTCACCTAAACCACCACAAGTACCAAGTCCAAAGGCAACTAGGAAGGGAAAGGAGACATGTGTGCTTCCCCTTTTTTCTTGTGTACCTAATCAAAGGGAAATGCAAAGAAGCTTACTAACTGCATAGTAGTAGTGAAAGGAAAAGGAAAAGGAAAGGAAACAAAGGGAACCACTTTATTTACACCCATTTCAATGTATTGATGTGAGCATTTGGTTTTGTGTACAAATAATATAATGTGGTTTTTTTTTGGTCCTCCTTAAGTTAGGACAAATAGGCCTTTGGTTCATGACACATGTGTGAAGGAAGTAAACTTTTGTGACTTCAACCACTTCAATGTAGAATACGGAGTGTGCATGATATTTATCATATTTTGACATTTGTGTATAATATGTGTCATCACAACCTTTGGGGTGCCAATAGGGGGCCCAAGTGACAAATTTGGAGCTATTTTTAACCAACCAACCAATCAAGGAGTGCCACCTCTTTACTCCTAAGGTGGTGGTGGTGGTGGACCTTCTTCTTTGATCCAAAAGTAGTTTCCATGGGCCAAAGCTGAATTTGCTTTTCCTTCAACCAATGAGGGCGTGCCACAACTCATGTTGGCTCAAGTGTCAATAAATGAAGGGGGGGGGGATATAAAGGTGTGAATGCAACACACATCAATCCTTTCTTAACACGTCTTTCACCGAAAGATCAAAAATGCCACGTAGGGCTGGAGCTAAGTCATGGCCAGCACACCCCAAATGGAATGGCTGGCGTGTTTGGACAAGATCAAGCCGCCGGATTACTTAATTATTTAACTTGGCCTGTCATTTTTATTGACTCACCACACACCCCCCCAAAATAACACCACCAGCTGGCCCAAGTTTCCCACGTGTCAGTCAACACGTTTAAACACCATAACCCTAATTAATTGCCACCACTCCGCAGTTTTGTTTCAACTTTCTTCTTTTTTTTTTCTTTTTTTTTTTTTTTTTTTTTTGGGGGGGGGGGGGGGGGAGACACAAATGGAAAAATCCATTGCAAAAAATTCAACTTTTTAACCCTTAAAAGCATCATAACCCAACACACAACTTGAAAAAAAAGCACCAAAGAAAAAAGGGAGGCCCCTTCACTCGATAGCGCACCTTCTCATTGGTTGCTTCCAAATTCTATTCCTAAAATTGGCTGCCACTAATTTTTGGCCTCAACTAGTAGCCCTTCCTAAGAACACCTTACTTATACCTCAATATGAGGTACTTATCTAAGGTACATATTGTGTTTCATATTAATTAGTTGGGGGTGCTTCAAAAGTCCAACCTTCTTTTTTTTTTGTTTTTGTTTTTGTTTTTTCTGGGGGCAATAAGCCAATTTGATTGGCCCATTGCAAAAAAAAGTTGAAACTATGGAGGCTACTCAAAATAGAAGATTCTCATGGAAAGATGTAGTGCCTCACTTCAAAAGTCCAACGTTTTTTTTGGCTTGCATTGAGCCAATTTGATTGGCCCATCACCAAAACTAAATTTTTTTCTTTAAAAAAAAAAAAAAAAAAAAAA
>Ga0209208_10001848_pt1 | contig 30187 bp, 34 predicted proteins | sample S1TSphfallax_3_FD_187694 | JGI IMG/M metagenome (GOLD analysis project Ga0209208, IMG submission 187694) | Host-associated microbial communities from peat moss isolated from Minnesota, USA - S1T2_Fd - Sphagnum fallax MG (SPAdes) (version 2) | ecosystem: Host-associated > Plants > Peat moss >...
TGAGAACAATTTGGAATCCTCAACAAAATGTCGGCTAGTTACCCCAGATGCGATGGATTGCTGGTATAGCCTATAGCCCATTCTGGGACCTCAAAAAAGGTCCCAAGTTCAAACCCAGTGAACTCCTGCCAGCCCTCTGCCAAATGAGCTTGACCTTGGGGGGATGCCAACAACCCCTTATCATGTTAGGTCTGCTTGTTGTGCTCAAAATTAAATTAGAAAATATGATCTAGCCTATGAAAGAATTGTCATTCAATTTAGAAGTGAATAAAAATTGTCATATAGTGGGCCCCTATGGGTAGGGGTTCTATGGCAAAGAAATGATCACGGTTCATGTTATGAACACTTGGAAAGACTATTACTGAACACCCAAAAAAGTCTTTGAAGGTTGCCTTTTTCGAAAGTAAGAGCATTGAAAGTAAGAGGGGTCGAAGAGAAGAAAAGAGAAGAAAGAACCCATTTTGTAACTTGGAAAAGCTTATTTCTTTTCTTGCTCTTCTATAATTACTCCATTGCCTCTGCTGTTCAAAGACGAATTGAAGAGCTCAAGTTAGCGCTCCCATAATGTTTTAAATCACTCAAAATGAAGAAGAGATGAGGAAGATATGAATAAAATGTTACCCTAAACATGTGATTTTGACACACCTCCGCGGACAAATTGAATGACTAGGTATAGACAAATTTTCACCTAATTCTTTCTTGTTAACAATATTTTATATTCCTAACCAGTTGCGTGTTGCATCACCGGCTAGTGTCCCAAGAACAACAGATTTAGCACTAGATGACCACAGGTTTTTAGAACTTGTCTAAACATTAAAAAATCAAGTTAAAATTGTGACAGAACTAAGAAAAATTGGTGTCCAAATGCGATTTAAAAATAAAATAAAAATCAAGTTTTTTTTCCCTAAATTTGATGATTTTTTTCAGTAAAAAGGAATGTTGAGACAGAGTATTCGCTTTTGGTTTTTATTTTTCTCATTTTGGCGAAATTTTGTACCAAGAAAGAAAGAGTGTTCCTAACATGCTGAAAACTTCAGAGTTCAAAAAGCTCAATTAGCTAAAATTCTGAAAATATATAAATTATTCAGCAGTTTATTGCAGAATCCGATCACGTTGAGGGCTATATGGTAATGGCCACAAAATAGCTATAGCTACAATGGCAATTAATCCATGTCAATCCAATAGCCAATAAATAATGCTTTGTTTCCTTCAATATTGTGATGTAGCCAAAGTGATGGTCGTAGACGACAAGAAGATATAGCCAAAAATTTGTCTATAAACCCAAATATAAAAGTTTTAAAAAATTTAAGTATACTTCCTTCTATGTTTACAGACTAGATATCTTCTAGAGCATACCATAAAAAGTCCAGCAATTTTGAAATTTGTTTTCTTCAAAAATCTTTGGGCCATTTCTTTCTTTTAAAATTAAAATTAAAATCCTTTGAATAGGTCCAAAATTAGGGTCAGCAATGATGTCAAATGGGTCCTTCCCTCCCACCCACACCCAACATCCAATACAAAGAAAACAGAGATATTTTTTATATCCCTTTTTTTTTTTTTGGGAGCATTAGATGATTTTGTAGCTTTTGAAAAAAGGGTTTCAAAACCCTTTAGAACTTTTAGAAAAAGGGGGCAGGAAAAAAAAGAGAAAAAAAAATTATTCAGGGGGAAAATAAATCTGCATTCTGGGTGTTGAATAATTATTTTTAAATTTCAAAAATCCACTTTTGGTAGTTTTTAAATAAATAAATAAATAAAATTTCGGCAATCCAAGAAATAGGCAGCTTCTTTGGCAGGTTTGTTGGACTCTAAACCTCTAACATAATAATGAGACCAATTAAAACAAAAATTCCCTACCTTTATAATTTCCTTAAAATTTAAAATTAAAGTTTTCTCAAACTAATGTTTTTTAATTACAAAATAAAATTGATATTTCCAAAAATAATTTGATTACTGCCAAACCTGAAAAAGTACTCTGGTCATAACCTAACCATAATAATAATAATGATAATAATAATAATAATAATAAGACTAGTACCTAGTTTGTTCTTCATGAAAGGAAGCCACAACCACTCCTGACTAAAGTATATAGTACTCTCTCTCCATTGCCATCACTTTTTCTTTGTGAGGCACTGGACTCTGGAGCCTCTTGCTCTTCCCACTCTGCTCTCCTCCTAAACAAACACACACATTTTCTCATTTTCTTTCTTTTCTTTTTCATGTTCATCCCTTGCTGTAGACATTACAAGATTGCTTCCTCATCTATCTCTAGGCAGGCAGGTAGGTTCATGACTGACATGCTTTTCCCATTTCCAGATTCTTCCGCTCACTACGTACCTAAGCTCTTGTGTAGCTCAACTTTAAAATTGTTGTAGTTGTTATTGGTTTGGTTTTGTTTTTTGGGTTGTGGGTTTTATGGAGAGAGTTGGATGTATGAAGAATCATTGCAAGTTAAGATTTGGGTTGTGTTTTTTTGTGGTGGTGGTGGTGGTGGTGGTGGTGATGATGGGTGGAGAAATGTGTTAGTTGTTTGTTGGGTTTTTGAGAGGAGGAAAGAAGAATGGGTTGTTGATTTGATGGTGTTTTGGGTAGGTAGAGAGAGTCTTGTGAGTTTGCTCTTTAGTCAGTCTGTTTTTCTCCCTTCTTGTTTTTAGCTCCTCCCCTTTTCTCAGTTTCTTTCAGCTGCATGCTTAGCTTCAGTCTTGCCCAATTCCTGTTTGTTTGAGAGCTTGCAGACTCTGCGCAAAAAACTCTGTGTGATTTTAAGTTTTTTTTTGCCGGAGAGAACTTGCCAGACCTTCCGCAGATCGGGGACAAGTTCCTGTGTTCTGGTTGTCAAGGGAGTCTCTTGGAGGTCAGGTGTGTTTGTGTTTTGCTCTGATTTGCAGGAATTTCCTGGGCTTGTCTGGTGCAGAGGAAAAGGATTTTTTAGAGAAAGAGGAAGGAGAAGAACAGCAGCAACAGTTGCAGGAGGAGGAGGAGCAGCAGCGGGCGATTTTGGAAATTTGCTGATCAGTTTCTGGAGGTTTGTCCCGGAGCTTGCATCCAAGTCTTGGCCTGTGCAGAGCGCAAAAAGAAGGAGAGAAGAAAATTACGAAAGCGCGAAGGATTTGGGAAACGGTACATGGTGCTCGGAGGAAAGTAGTGACCAGGAGTGGCTTGAAGGAAACAGGACTGGTGTGGTGTTGTGAAGAAGAAGAAGAAGAGACGAGGCGCAGCAGCAGCTATGGCGTCTGCGGCTCCGTTGGAGGGGATCGATCCGTGGGGAAGTCGAGCCAGCACGAGGAGGTCGTCAGCCTTGGGCTCCCGGAACTGGGGACTGGGTCCAGACAACGTGTTCGGCAGGAATTCCGCGCAGTCGACGAGAGAAAACGTCGACGATGAGGAAGCGCTCAAGTGGGCAGCGCTGGAGAAGCTCCCCACTTACGACCGCCTGCACACGGCTCTCATGCAGAAGGCGCTGGGCAGCAAAATCGTGCACGAGGAAGTGGACGTGCGCACCTTTGGGTTCGAGGAGCGGCAGCAGATCATCGACAGACTTCTGCAAACCACGGAACAGGACAATGAGAAGTTCTTGCTGAAGCTCCGCAACAGAATCGACAGGTATCTAAGCACCTGCAAAAACTTTCTTGTTGTTCTTATTGTTCTTGTTCTTGTTCTGTTCTTTACGTTCTGCAGGTCCTTAACTTTTTCTGAGAAGCAATCAATTCTCCAAAGTCTCGAAATTGCTGCTCCGGATGATGTTTTCGTGTGGGGGAGTGAGTGAGCGATTGGGAGTTTTCTGTGGAGCAAGTGTGTAGTACTGATGCAAATGATGAACTTGGGAATGGGGTTTTGTTTTTTTGGTTGGGTTGTTTGATTTCAGTGGGAATTTATGAGTGTTTCTTAGAAAAACCAAACAGTAGTTCTTCTGATATCTCTATTTATTGACTGCGGAATCATCATCAGTTCAGTAAAACTCCTGAGATAATAATGAAAATTTCAGTGAAAATGGAAATCAGGACAACTGAGATGCCAGCAGCAAGTAAGAAAGAACTTCCTGGGGACCTTCATTTGCTTTCTTTCTAGGTAGGCCCTTTTCATTGATGAAAGCAAGGGCATCCTCCACATTGAATTTATCATCAGTTTTGCACTGGGTCTTAGACTTTGATTTCTTAGAACCTTTCTTCCCATTTGATGGGCCACACACTGTAGTCACAGCTGTTGCAGAGTTGCTGCTGGCTTTGTTGTGTAATTAAGCAAAACTTGTAATTTGGATCAGTCTAGAATCATGATGTTCAAACTTTGCACAGTTAAAAAAGGAACAACAAATTAGTACTAATGCATACATGTGCACTCAGTCTAGTCAATCTTTTATCAATTGATTATTCTCAGTATAATTATTTGATCTTTCCTCACATGTCAAGATGTATATTGGTACTACTGTATATGATCATGTGCATCAAGATATTGACCGATTGCACAAATTAAAGATGAAGAGTTGATTACTGCAGACCAATATAGCTTCTTAATTACATCAAAAGCTTAATTAGGTGGGCCTGAAAGAAGGCTGATTAGGCCACTTACCAGTTGTACACTCTTCCCCTTAGCTGCTGCTTCTCAGACTCTGCAACCTTCTGCAATTGCAACTGATCTTTCTCCTTCCACTTAAGATTGAAGCTGCAGTTCTCACTTGAATCCTGCAACTCTTTCTTCTCCTTTTGTTTTTAGTTCTGGCTTTCCATAGTCTTCAGTTGGTTCTATGAATGCCAAACCATCCCAATCTCAGCTCCTGAACAAAAATTACACAATATGGACATATACATATATATCATGTGGCATTCATCAGCCTTTGTTGCTTTATGATATACATCTTGAAGGTTGAATTTACCTGAACAAATTAGTGACCTTTTCCATCTCTGGAGAGCTTGCAGGGCTCATTGTGAATGGGAGCTCTGAAAAGGATTTACATTACGTTCTACATGCCAAGCTGGTTTCTAAGTGAGCTACAATATTATTATTTACCTCATAGTAGGAGACTGATCTGTGTGAAGAAACAACTTCACACTCAGCCATATGGAGCCTTTGTATCATTGCAGCAATCTTAGCAGGTTGCTGCTACATACACATCAGGTTGCAGAGTTGGTATAGAGCTGATGACCATTGAGGCCAATTGTGGGTTTTGCTTTGCAGGGTTGGTATCCAGCTGCCAACCATTGAGGCTAAATTCATGTGGAGTGTGTGATTTGTTGGGTTCTGCTTTGCAGAGTTGGTATAGAGCTGCCAACGATTGAGGTTCGCTATGAAGATCTTAAAATAGATGCTGACTGCTTTGTGGGTGGCCGAGCTTTACCAACACTCTTGAATTCTTTCCTCAACATTATGGGGGTATGAACTACATCCATTAAAATGCCAGAAATCTCACTCTTTATGGATTAATGCTGGTTTTTTTTCCTAGAAAGTGTCATGACTGTGAATTCTAGATTTGCTGGATGGGAAATAGTTTTTGGTTTGAGAAATGTGTTGTTGATTAGCCCCAGAGAGGTGCATCTGATTTTTTCATGATGCTCAAATTTTTGCTTTAGATCTGTGTGTGTTTTCTTTCTTTTTTTGGGTTGGGAGTGGGATGCTAAGATTTGTGGCAATCTATGTCTGAAAATGCAGAGTGCTCTTGACTCTATTGGCCTGTCCCCATCAAAGAAGACAAAACTCACAATCCTGCACAGCATCAGTGGGATTATCAAACCTGCAAGGTGCTAAGAACTCTTCTTCTCAAGTGTTGCATTCTTTATTTTTCAGGCTTGGTTAGCTAGGCACCCTTCAGCATTACTGGTGCCTCCTTTTGCCCCCCATCCTCCCTTCGATTGACCTTGTTTCGTGGTGTTTTTGTTCTTCTCTCTCTTTTCAGGATGACACTACTCCTGGGACCACCGAGCGCTGGAAAAACCACTTTGCTCCTAGCACTGGCTGGAAAGCTTGATTCTGATTTGAAAGTAAGAACTTTTGGGGTTGCTTTGAACCAGACCAAAATGCCAGTATTTTTGTAATAATCTTTGCAATGGGTCTTTTGGAGTAATTCAACGTGAACTGGAGCTGAATTAGTTGTTGTCTTGGGGTTTTTTTGCCGTGATGCAATCATAGTTAAAAACATCAACATTAAAATGTGGTCATTGCAGGTGAAGGGGTCAGTTTCATATAATGGCTATAAATTGGAGGAGTTTGTCCCACAAAAGACATCTGTGTACATTAGCCAACATGATCTTCATGTGGGTGAAATGACAGTGCGTGAGACACTTGATTTCTCAGCCCGTTGCCAAGGAATTGGCACCCGTTATGGTCAGTTGGAACTTCCCTGTGAACTTCCACATTGAGAGCTATTTATCATTAAACTAGCACACAACTTGTGACAAAATCTCCCGTGTAAGATTTCTCAGTGCACCATTTTCGATAACTCTTTGGGAATCCACATTGAAATAGACATTAACATATTCCATGGTTCCATGGGAGCAGACATGCTTGTAGAACTTGCCAAGCGTGAAAGGGAGGCTGGGATTTTGCCAGAGAAAGACATTGACGTTTTTATGAAGGTGGGTTGATTGGGTTTGATTGATGAACTATATTTGGAGTCAATTTAGCAACACATTGCACTTCTTGTGCACAATAGACATTGTCGTGAATACTGACAGTACACATTATCGTTTAGTCTTCATGCTTGTAATTTTTACATGTGCAATTGAGATGAGTGAAATTGTGCATACAGGCAATATCTGTGGAAGGTCAAGAACAGAGTCTCATCACCGACTATATAATGAAGGTGGGTGATGCTGATTTTGGGTTCAACAATGTGATGACAAACTGCATGATCTTCACCTACTTTTATATATATTTCCTGGAAATTGTGTAGCAGTTTTGCATGTAGTTGTTAAGTCTTCTACGGTTTTTCAAGCTTTTGAGTTGTTGAAACAAGCAGCTCCCTCACAAAAATAAATTTGTTTTTTGTTGTGTGTGTGAATGATTTGAAAGATCCTTGGACTTGATATCTGTGCAAATACATTGGTGGGAGATAATATGCACAGAGGAATTTCAGGAGGCCAGAAAAAACGTGTCACCACTGGTAAAAGCTCACTGCTCTCAAGCTCTTAAAGCTCTTAAGCCTGTGGCATTACCAATTCATCTGAGGAATCTACGATTCTTCCAGATGGAATAATATGAAATAATATATGTATAATTAGTATTATTCTATTTTAAAATATGATTTAAAAAACATTCATATTTATGGAATTAATTGGTTATATATATATATATATATATAATCATTTGCTTTGGAGTTGTACTGAGTTTCAAGGTGGGTCAAAATGAAAATGTTTATTGCAGGGGAGATGATAGTGGGACCAACAAAGGCATTGTTCATGGATGAAATTTCGACAGGCCTTGACAGTTCCACCACATTCCAGATCGTTGCATGTTTGCGTCAATTCTGTCATGTAATGGAGGCCACCATTTTCATGTCTCTTCTACAACCAGCACCCGAGACCTTTGACCTTTTTGATGATGTGGTTCTACTGTCAGAGGGCGAAGTTGTGTACCATGGCCCAAAAGAAAACATTTTGGAGTTTTTCGAAGAATGCGGTTTCAAGTGCCCAGACAGAAAGGGCATTGCTGATTTCTTGCAAGAGGTGAGCATGTTCAATTTCCTTCTAGTAAACTCAGCTATCATATAATAATACTATCTGCTATGATTATTAAAAAGAAATCACTGAACTTCATCACTTTTTAAAAAAAATGTTTTTGAGGGGAAAATCTGAAGAATCCTATTAATTCAGATTTGCACACAATTGGAATACCATGCATTGATGAATTTCAGTTCTCTGTTGAAAATTTGGACATTCTTATGGTTTTTTATAATGGTGGGTTTCATGTCCATCCCTAAACCAAGTGGCAAAAAATGCTTGATTGGGTTTTAACAGGTGACATCACAAAAGGATCAAGAACAGTACTGGTTTGACAAGCTACAACCATATCGGTACATTCCGGTCAAGGCATTTGCCAACAAGTTCAAGTCATTCCATGTTGGCCAGAAGATGGCAGATGAGTTAGCGGTCCCGTATCCAAAAGACCAGAGCCACAAGGCAGCTCTCTCATTTGAAAGATATTCAGTAACAAGTATGGAGCTTTTCAAGGCCAATTTTGCAAAGGAAATTCTTCTGATGAGACGCAACTCCTTTGTCTACATCTTCAAAACTGTGCAGGTATTGATTATTTTTTCCATTCAGTCTTCTCTGCCACCTTCTAGCACTTTTTCTTTCTTCTTTTGCTTTAGGAGGAGCAGCTTTGATCCTTGTTGGCTTTCCTAATATTCTGTGCAATGAAGCTATAGCTTGTGTGAATTGAATTGGGGTGCAGATTGGCATCATTGCTTGTATTGCATCCACAGTTTTTCTACGTCCTAGATTGCACCAAAATAATGAATCAGACGGGCAAGAGTATTTGGGTGCAATTTTCTTTGGGGTTGTAATGGTCATGTTCAATGGATATGCCGAGCTTTCAATGACCATCTCCAGACTGCCTGTATTCTACAAACAACGGGATCTCTTATTTTACCCAGCATGGGCTTACGCACTCCCAGGATTGGTATTAAGCATTCCGGCATCCATAGCTGAATCAGGAATCTACTGCATCATCAGTTACTACATCATTGGCTTTGCCCCTGAAGCCAGCAGGTGAATAACAATGATCACCCAAGTACTCTAAACCCTAAACCTAGAAGAAATTCTTGTAAAATATCACTATTTACACTCATGGTGTAGTCTGCAAGGATTCAAACTCAATGGAGGGGGCCCAATGGTTTCATAATGAAACCAAAAAAGAAATGAGATTTTGAATCTACTTTCTTGTGTTTATGTCAAGAACGGGATCATTTCTAGACTGGAATTTGAGTGGACTACTGTTTTTTGTCTACTTTACCATGCTTTTTTCACCCTCCAACTGATTGGATAGATCTTTCATGGCAGGTTTTTCCGGCAATATTTGTTGTTGTTTATGACTCATCAAATGTCAACAGCATTGTTTCGTGCCATAGCTGGTGTGTGTCGGACAATGGTGGTGGCTAATACAGGTGGAAGCTTGGCGCTTCTCATTATCTTCATGCTCGGAGGCTTCATCATTCCACGCACACAGATCAAGCCATGGTGGATTTGGGGATATTGGTGTTCGCCTCTTGCATATGCTGAGAGCTCCATCACTGTCAATGAGTTTCTGGCACCACGCTGGGCTAAGGTGGGGTGCAATGGCAGAGAAAAGGAATCCCAATCCACTGCAGATTTTGAGCTCAGAATTGACTTTTTTTGCTTTCTCTGACAGTCTTCAGTTCTCTACTTGCTGATCTCTTTTATTATGTTGTTTCAAGTCTGTATAGGACATAGAATTTCTAAAAGAGAATGGGTGTTTGTTTTTTTGGGGGCCAATGACAGCCACTTGCCAACAATGCTCACACTCTTGGCCAGCAAATCTTGATAAACAGTGGAGTTTTCCCAAAGAATTACTGGTACTGGATTGGTATTGCAGCTTTGATGGGCTATGTTCTCCTCTTCAACACGATGTACACTTTTGTCCTCACATACTTGAGTTGTAAGTTGAATCAATTTTTGTCCCCAACAGCCCATCCATGCAACAAGGCCTTATGTTAGTGGCATTCCATTAGGTTACATTGATCACAACACACTGTTTGTGTCGATAAGAAAAACTAGGCTTTAATTAGAAATTTAATGTTTGTGTTACTAGTTTGCTAACTCAACATGACCACGATGTGGAGTCTCCTGATATGTGTGTGTACCAAGTATTAACAGACATCTATTGTGTGTTTGGTATGAACTGTTGCATCTAATCATGTTTGAGACTTGTTCGTGAAACAGCATTGGGGAAGCCGCAAGCAGTAATATCAAAGGATGCCTTGGCTGCAAAGGAGGCAAATTTGAATGGAGAGGAAGTTTCACTTCCCTCGCGTGCTAGATCCAGATCCCGGAAGTCTCTCCCTCGCTCATTGTCATCCACAGCTGAAGGTACTACACACTTAAAATTCGTGGACATCATCATCATCATCTGTGCTTTTTGCAAGTGCAATCTGTTTTTACTCCACAACTTTTGTGCTGCCATCCAAGTGTTTTGAGCATTCCTAACACCCTTGTTGTCCATCCGAAATTTGTTCAGGGGCTGTGGCATCAAGAAAGAGTATCACAGTTCGGGAGTCATTTACAGAGAACGGTGGTGGGGAGGTTCAAATGCAGGATCGCAATGGTGCTGGTGATCGTGTAAGCAGTGTTTCCTTTGCTAGTGATGCTTCAGATGCTGTTGCAGGAGTTGAACCAAAACGGGGCATGATTTTGCCTTTCCAACCTTTGGCTATCTCCTTTGATGACATCAAATACTACGTCGACATGCCAGCGGTATGGTTTTTTACATCCTTTTTCTAACATTTGAAGGATCCTAATCTACCACCCAAGAGTTTTTTTTTTACCCAAAATTCTCATGCTAATCCAAAATCAACTCTGGAAAAAAAAGAGTTGAAGGCTTTCTGAACACAGATTTCTGATTGAAATATAACAGTTTTGGGACAGATTTCACTACAATACAAATTTGTTTTTGGTCACAGTTTTCAATTTCTTCAGTTGGGTTACTCACAAATGACTGGGGAATTTTCTTCAGTTGGGTTACTCACAAATGACTGGGGAATTTTCTTCAGTTGGGTTACTCACAAATGACTGGGGAATTTTCTTCAGTTGGGTTACTCACAAATGGCTGGGGAATTTTCTTCAGTTGGGTTACTCACAAATGACTGGGGAATTTTCTGCATTTGCAGGAAATGAAGAAACAAGGGGTGGCTGAAGACAGGCTTCAATTGTTGTGTGGCATAACTGGCGCATTTAGGCCAGGGGTCCTTACTGCTTTAGTGGGAGTAAGTGGCGCTGGAAAGACAACCCTTATGGATGTGTTAGCTGGACGGAAAACTGGTGGCTACATTGAGGGTGATATCCGTATTTCTGGATATCCCAAAAACCAAGCCACTTTTGCCCGTATTTCTGGATACTGTGAACAAAATGATATCCATTCCCCCCAGGTCACAGTCCGAGAGTCTGTCACCTATTCTGCATGGCTGCGTCTGTCTGCTGACATTGACAGTGAGACTCGAGAGGTAATCAAAGCAACAAAACATCTTGTGTCTCAAATGGGTGCTTTGGAATTTCTCCTTGAAAATTTTCATGTAGGCTTGTCATATTATATATATGTATGTATGTATGTATTAATACAGAAAATAATTTAACAAATATAATTTTTTATAATATTTTTATTGGTGGTTTATTAATATTAGAAGATTGGAATGATTTGCAAAAATTGGCTGCAGCAATTTGTGGATGAGGTGATGGATTTAGTGGAGTTGATGCCATTGGAGAATGCATTAGTGGGATTACCCGGAGTAACAGGGCTGTCAACTGAACAACGCAAGCGCCTCACAATTGCTGTTGAACTTGTTGCCAACCCATCTATTATTTTCATGGATGAGCCCACCAGTGGCCTTGATGCACGTGCGGCAGCCATTGTGATGAGAACTGTGCGCAACACTGTGGATACTGGTCGCACCGTTGTTTGCACTATTCATCAACCAAGCATAGACATCTTTGAAGCTTTTGATGAGGTGCCTCCCTTTTGACTTCATCTTGCATTCACCCTAAACCCTAAACCCCAAACCCCACTATGTACCATGCCCTAAAATTCTTTTAAAAATGGGGCAATGCAGTCTTATGTAAGGGGTCTTTTCTATCACTGATTATTGCAAGTGGTGTTGTCATGACAGATGTTATTAATGAAGCGTGGAGGTCAAGTTATATATATGGGTCCACTGGGACGCCATTCACACCGACTTATTGAGTATTTTCAGGTAAAATTTTAATCACATTTTAATGACTAATGCATAAAACCTTCCCTTTTCACACAAATTCAACCTCTGGAACTTATTCAATTTCTTAAAAAATTTAAGTGGAAACAAAAAAGGAAACCAAAAGAAGAGGTTTGTCAAAATCTTAAAAAAACTGAAACCTTAGTGTATTTGGAAACCTGAAGTATGTTTTTGAAATGCTTTTTTTTTTTTGGTTTGTTTTTTTATTTTAATCCCTGGTTTTTACTACTTAAAATTTAGTCAATGCCACACACAGTGAAGGTGATGCAAAACAGAGTTATTGACAAATCTCACGAAGAAATTGAAAGAGAATTTCAAAAATAAAATGCAGAAATTAAACATGTGTAATTTGGGGTCTTGGAGTCCTGAAGTTAAGAGGTGTTGTTTATGCAGGCGATTCCAGGCGTGCCAAAGATAAGGCCAGATTACAACCCAGCAACATGGATGTTGGAAGTGAGCAGTGTTTCTATTGAAAATCAACTCGGCATTGATTTTGCAGAAATATACAGGAAATCTGAGCTTTTCCAGTAAGTTAAACATTCATGACTGGATTGTTCATCATTTCATTCACTTTGGAGATTTGTTTAATTTTCTTACCTCTGTTGGTTTTCTGGCTGAAGAATGATGTTGAATATAGTTGAAATTATGAAAATTTTGACATGTGGAATTAATCTCACTATGAAAATTTTTAAATGAAGGAAAATAATTTATAATAGTTAATTGAAGGAATAGATAAGTACCTTTTTTTGGATACCAGAATTTTCTCTTGAGAAGTGGAGCTTCATTCTCAGGCGTTGTACTCTTCACATTGCTCTTGTAAATTTCACCCATGTAATGGGTTTTGCACAAAGGAGTTCTTAAAATGTGGAGGATGATTTGGATCTATTTTGCAGGCGAAATAAATCCTTGGTGGCGGAGTTGAGTGTGCCTCCTCCTGGCTCCAAAGACTTGCATTTTCCCACAACATACTCCCAGCCATTCTTCACCCAAATAATTGCATGCTTTTGGAAGCAATGGTGGACATATTGGCGTAGTCCAGACTACAACCTTGTCCGACTGTCATTCACTTTGGTTGCAGCTATCCTCTTAGGCACCATCTTTTGGGATTTGGGCAAAAAGACGTAAGTTATGGTCAACTGAAAAAACCATAGATTCTCCTGAATTTTTTGGTGCAGAAAATAAATCATGGAATCAAAAATCCACTTGCTTTAAAAATATCTGGAGCAATATTTTTTGAGCATTTTTGGCATTTTTCTTTTCTTTTCTTTTTTTCGCAGGAGTAAGGAGTCCAATCTCATTAGTGTGATGGGATCAATGTATGGTGCCGTTTTGTTTATCGGTGTGAACAATGCATCAACAGTTCAACCTGTAGTGGCAGTTGAGCGCACCATTTTCTACAGAGAAAGGGCAGCTGGCATGTACTCTGCAATCCCTTATGCCATAGCACAGGTAAATTTTCTTATTACTTATTCTTGTCTCACAAACATTTATTAACAATTTTGCACATTGCAAGATGATAGGTAAGATAATTGTGTATGTGAGAAAAATGTAACTTTTGTTTTTATCTCACAATATTTATCAACAGTTTTGGGATTTGCAACATGGGTGAAATTTTTCTCTTTTTTTTGTATATGAGAAAAATAGAATTTTTAAAAAATAATCTCACAACATCGAGAAATGTGTCATTTTGCAGGTGTTAATTGAATTACCGTACTGTTTAGTCCAAACTGTAATATATGCCTTGATCACATACTCTATGATTAATTACACATGGACACCAGCAAAGTTCTTTTATTATGTCTTCATCATGTTCTTCAGCCTGCTTTACTTTACGTATTATGGAATGATGGCGGTGGCATTGACTCCCAATCATCAGATTGCTGCAATTGTCGCTTCTGGATTCTATTCTGTTTTTAATCTCTTCTCCGGCTTTTTGATCTTCAGACCTGTAAGTAAAAACTTTCTAGACCTGCAGAAATGAGTTTTTTTTTTTTTTTTTTTTCAATATTTTTTCCCTTTTAGATTCTAGGAAGTGGGTTTTGTAATGTATATTTCTGTGTGTTTCAACAAGAGATGGGAACTGAAGATGTGGTGCAGCTCAGTGTTTTCTGCAAAGCATGAATGAGAAAATGATTTTTACCCATGAATTTGTGCATACATAGATCACTTCCTAAGTTTATGTGACTTGGAAGGGTTGGAAAATATGTCCCTAAAAAATCTGTTGAAAATTTTCTGTGCAGAAAATTCCAAAATGGTGGGTATGGTACTATTGGATGTGTCCAGTAGCATGGACTTTGTACGGGCTTATCATTACACAATTTGGTGATGTGACTACACAAGTATCCCCAACGGGAGGGGGAACCTCGATGGAAGTGCAGGCCTTTCTTTCCAGTACGCTTGGATTTCACCGCAAGCTTCTAGGACTTGCTGTCGCTATGCCTGTCGTCTTCACTATCCTCTTTGCAAGTGTTTTTGCATTCGGTATCAAGTTCCTGAATTTCCAACAGCGGTGAGTGAAAAGATTGTTTAGTTAAAAAGTAGTAGTAGCCTAATTTAGCTGAAGTTTTAGGCCTATCTCTCGATTGGGTCATATTATTTTCCCTTTCTTCATGGCGAACTCAAGACCCTAAACCCTAAACCAGTGTGATTCTTGCATGGATAAAAATCATGGAGTGGTGACAGAATACATTTTTCAGAGAAAGTTAGTGTTGGAAATGCCTGATATGTAGGCCTATCTGTAGGTTTTTCTTTGTTTTTACAACTGATCTATTGAAGAAGTTCTGCTTGTACCACAGCTAGTTTGACAACAACTCTTTTGTGCTTGTAAGGTCATTTTTGTACAATACTATGTTCTGTGCATGTAAGGTGATGTACTCTGTACAATACTTTGTATTCCTTCACCCAATAATCTGCTGAACTAAAATGCATGGCATTCTCTCTATTCCCAGTGTTACCTTAATTTTTTTCCTGCCAAATTGTTAAGAGGAAACAACTGTCAAAAAAAGGTCAATTGATCAGTGACTTAAAGCTTTGAAATTTTTGTTAATATACATACATTTGAGTATAGTTAAAAGAGTTGAAATCCTTGATCAGAAAATTCATGTTTATCTGATGCTTGAACACAATCTTTGTTAGCTTCAACCAATGGAAAGAAGATTTTTTACCAATGGTTTAGAGTAAACCTCAAGTTATTTGGGATGTTGTGACATGTAGCTGGATAATTATGCCCTCCAAAGATTCCATCATCAACGCTAAATCATTGAATTTAAGTAATGGATGCACACATAAATCATCAAGCTTTTTGTGAGATGAAAATCTTGTCCCACGGTTCTGTTTATTTTTCTCAAACTCCATGGCTGCTTGTTGTGCTTGTGAGTCTTGCTTGTCTTACCATTTCCATTCATCTTGCCAGCTTTTAATTTCAATGTGTTTCAAACAAGGCAGTATATAACTTTCATGAGTTCTTTTTCCAAGGAATTGCCTATTTCATTGGGCTCCATTTGTCTAGTAATCTACTGCTCACTTTTTTCTTTTGTCCCTTAAGCTTGTAAGAGGAAATCAACCCACACCTAATAAGTAGGGTCTCCCACAGTCTACCACATCCAAGTTATTTCCCCATCAACATAATCATGAAATCCTACATAGTGTAAAGTGTGGATTATAAGGTGAATGTCACCATATGGGCCAATCATTGTGATCAAGCAATCAAAAACCAATAATATTTCTTTATTAATCTTTTCAGTGAGCATGTAGAATGCGCATATTTATAGGTCTAAACTCAGTTACACGCTATTTAAAGCCTAACCCTAAGTCATTTAAATTATCGTTTACAGTTGCTGTTGGTGGACCTACTCTAACCCCCCTTTTTAGACGTGTGTTTCATTTCATTTCCTACCAGCCATGTCATGGCTCCACTTCCAAGTCATTTCAACATTCAATCAGGAAGAAATCTATCTATTAGATAAAGTTTGCTCTATAACTTTGATACTTGAAGCATGATCTTTCACAAAATCATGTTGCTTATGTGTGTGGAATCAAGAGAAAATATTCCACACTCCTGGAGGGGTCCTCATCCAGGTTTGCAAATATTTGTGAGAAACAACCTAGTAGCCATGAAAGACAAGGGGGCTTTAAATCCAAGTGGGTATCTGGTAACTTAATCAAGTTACAACTTGAAGTTCTCACAATTCTACTCTTCAATGGCATTAGCGTCTTTGGAAGTTGAAAACTTTGATGCAAGTTGCAAAGAGTAAACCGAACAGAAGAACAAGGCCAATATGCCAAATGACAATATAAGGTAAAAAGCTATGGTGGTACCCAAAGTGTTGGCGAAGAAAGTCGGTAACTTTCATCTTGTTTCCATTAACATACACAAATGTCTCTATGTCACCGAGCTGGGAGATGATCAAACCATAGAGGGTCCAGGCTGTAGGTGTAATCCAGTAGAACCATATCCAGTAAACAGGTATTTTCTGTATTCCAAAAAAATTAATTTTATATTAGTGTTTTCAACTTTGCATTTTTCACTCTCCATGTAGCAATTGAGTCACCAAACAACCTAGTCTTTAAACAACTCGGTGGCTTTCATGAAAGAACTGGCAAAGAACCAGCAGTTAGGGTAGGTTCTTTGATCTTTGATTTTTTTTAGAACACTGGTTAAGGGTCAGAAACCAGTTCTTTTGATTTTTGAGAACAGATAGTCAAGGATCCACATACCTGACCCTAACCTGCCAGTTCTTTCTTTGAGAAAGAGAAAACCACCCAACATGGGTGTAAAACCTTTTTCCTTCAGCACTGATGATTATGCTTTATAGAGAAACTAGTGAACTGTAATGCAGGATTTGGAGCAAGGGAGCATACCGGATGAGGGATCAAAAACCCAGAGAAAAGATTCCAGAGACCATAAAAGGCGGTTGATATAATCGCGGCAGCAGGAATATTAGGAGTGAATGCAACAGTCACCATACCCCAATAAGTGAAATACAATAGAGCAAAATACATAAAGAAAAGGAAAAAGAAGAATTTGGCGGCTGTCCACTCGAACTGAATCATGGCATACACTATTGTGCCATACATAAGTGACTGTAATAGCACATATGGCCATTCCACTGTAATCTGCAACTCCAAGAGGGAAAAAAATGTCAATTAAACAATTGTGACAAAATGGAAGAAATACAGAAAATGGGAAGATTGAGTCCAGTTTTTCTCCTACAGGACAAAGTACTGTTTTTTTTTGTTTCCCTGGCAAAATTTTCACAAAATTTTGACCTCAACAAATTAACAGGAACTTTCTATTGCTAATGCACTGATTTTTTTTTAAAAGGTCAATTTGTTTTCTTGAGAAAAAATTGTGGAAAAGCTTTGCCACATTTGGACACAGTTTAGGAGTAGGTTTTCTACAGTTTTGACAGTTTCCTAAAAAAGCTGTTGCTAATTAATGCTAAATCTTTTTTGGGATGATCACTAAACGCACATAGTTTATTCATCGAAAATTGCACTTCTGTGAAGATCTGCCAGGTTTGCAAAAATGCTACATCAGAAAACTGAAAAAGAAAAAACACTGGGACAAAGATACACCATGTGTGTGTCATGCACCTGTGCAAAAGAATAAGGGAGTGTTGAATACATTCCAGCTGCACGCTCACGGTATGAAACATGGCGTTCCACTGACACTACTGGCTGAACGGATGCTGAATTACTCACACCAACAAATAAAACCGAAGCATACATAGCACCCATTAAATTGAACAGATCTTGCTGCTGTGAGCTGTTTGACAACATGATGAGCAATTGTGAGTAATTATTAGGTACCACATAGAAGAGAGAAAGCCCTAAACCCTGAAACCTGAAATCCTAAAACCCTAAACCCTAACTGGGGGATAGGATGATAAACTTTGTTCCAAATGAGGGTGTACCACCTACCTGTTGTGACCCAGACCCCAGAAAATACTTCCAAGAAGAAGGGCGCAAGTCAGGGTGAAGAGAAGGCGGACAACATTGTAGAGGGGATTACGCCAATAAGAGCAGTGCTGTTTCCATGAGCACGCCAAGCATTGCTGCCAAAAGGACTGAGCATATTTTGTTGGAAAAGAAAGATCTTCTGCATCCGGTGCTGGTGAGCTCAATTGCTTGACCAAGACTTCATTACGTCTGCAGTGAAACAAAGAGCTAGATTCAGTGTCCAAGAGGTGACCAAGACATTCTTCCAAGGGTCAACAGATGGGTTAGGTCCTCTGAACTACCACCTTCTGTTCTGGGTGCAGCGGCAAAAAGGATTATCAAAATCTGTAAACACCCAATCTGCTGATGGGCATGGAAAAACACTGCAAAGATGTATAATATCATGCTACACTTACAGGTACAAAGGTGATTTGGCATATACTTCCGCAAAGTCAACACGGAGATTAGACTCAGATCTCTGGGATGTAATATCAAGCACCCATGTTGATGGGTTAAGTCCTTCCTTAATCTTTGGAACACCTGGCACTGCTTCAAAGTACTCAATCAGCTTGTGGGAGTGATGACCAAGAGGGCCCGCATATGCAGCTTGTCCTCCTTGCTTCAGCAGTAAGAGCTGCAATCAATCACAAAAAAATCATCATAGCATAAGTAACTAGTTTCCCCCCTCCACTTTAAAACATTTTCTCTTTTTGAAGTGTGACAATTGGGATTCTCCACTCTTCCTTACCTCATCAAAAGACTCAAAGATATCGATACTGGGTTGATGAATGGTGCAGACTACAGTCCGGCCAGTGTCAACTGTGTTTCGAACAGTTCTCATCACAATGGCAGCAGCTCGAGCATCAAGACCTGATGTTGGCTCATCCATGAATATTATGGATGGATTGGCAACTAACTCGACTGCAACTGTGAGCCGCTTCCTCTGCTCTGTTGAAAGTCCTGTGACCCCTGGAAGGCCAACTAGGGCTGATCGCAAGGGTGTCAGCTCAACCAATTCCATCACCTCCTCCACAAATGCCTGCAATTGTGAAACAGACCCAAGAACCAAACAAACCAACTCATGAGCTAAATATGACGCTCCTGTCTTTTCAGAGTCCCGCTGCAAAATCTAACAACATGCCCATGCTTTAACTTGTGTTGAAGAGGACAGCACCAGACTGTTGCTTACCTTCCTGACCTTTGCATTCACATCTTTAGGAAGGCGCAGCCATGCAGAGTAAAGGACTGACTCATAGACGGTCACGTTTGGTGAGTGTATATCAAATTGCTCACAATAGCCAGAAATCCTGGCAAAAGTTTCCTGTTTTTTAGGAAACCCAGAGATGAAAATTGAGCCCTCAATGTAGCCCCCAGTTTTCCGTCCTGAGAGAACATCCATTAGGGTTGTCTTTCCAGCTCCACTCACACCAACCAATGCAGTTAAAACCCCAGGTCGGAATGCCCCACTTATATCTTGGAGCAGCTGCAGCTTTTCACCAGTAGCTCCTTGAGCTTTCATCTCCTGCAACAAATTTATTACTAAAAAAAATCATAGCTTCATAATGCTGATTCTTGCTCAGTAGTTTGTAACCAGAAAACCACCACAAGTAATGCATAACCACAAATACTAAAGAGGGCTAGGAAATTTAATTCACAATGTGGGTAATGATCATTGGACAAACAACCTAAACCTGAGACCTGCATGCCAACAGATTCTTAGCCTAATCCAAGAAGCATGGACTTACAGCAGGCATGTCAATGGCATAGCTGATATGGTGAAATGCCATGGCAAGTGGCTGAAATGGTAAAACCATTCCTCTCTTGGCTTTGACTCCATTCGCCAAAGCAACTGCATCAAATCTGTCAGAATTTGCTGATGAAATGCTTGAACACCTCAGCTGCTCTGGGTTTGTGAGTCCTGACAGCCCTGGGAAACCACTCCACATTCAGTATATACCCAGACAAACAACACACATTTTTCCAATGGTTGATTAAAAGACAAATCCTTCAAGAAGAACAAAGACGGGTAAAGTGGGTGGTGGCCTACTATTGAATTCATTCAATTGGTGTATGTTATCACTGTGACCCAAAGACCCATCTTGTGATTTTCCATCCACACCCATCCTATTTGCATTTTTCTCCTCCAGAGCTTCCCTAGATAATACTGCATTTGGGTTCCCAATTGCTGCACCAGGCAGGCCATAGTATTGCACAATATTAGATTTCTATCTTTCCCTCTCCCACCAGAGCATTCACAAATCTTATTTTGGAAAATAAAGACCTCCCGAATGCAGAAATACCACAAAACTGAGAATACATTTGCAGGCACAACAGTACTAATCCCCCTACCCTAAACCCTAAACCCCAAACCCTCCTGGTGAACAACAAGAATGTTCTTAATAACAAAAGTGAGCATAATTATCAAAACCCAAATGAAGGAGTTCAATAGAAGCTTTTTAAAACTTACGGTTCAGGACTTTGAGGAAGAAGCAAAAAAGCAAATTGAAGAGAATGGAGTATGCAAACAAGGCGCCCACCCCAAGCCAATACCAGTAGCCCCTTTCAAATACTCCACGATTTGACAAAATCTCTCTACCCAATGTTGTCGTATTTGAATATGGCTAGTGGGAAAATCACAAAAAACTTTGTTACCATCATCAGAATTTGGAACTGTCATTGCATTTTGGAGATATGAATCTCCCTCCCAATACTCATAAATTAAAGGACACCAGAACCAGGAAAGAAACAAGGTGAAACCTTCAGTAAAGTCAAAGAGAAATGGATATCAATACTACTGAGTCATGAAAGACACATAGAGTTGCAAGTCAAGACAGCTTGGAGTGCAGTTTACCGTGTCCCATCGTGGAGCAAGAAACTCATTCACCGTAATGGCATTTTGGGCATATGAGAGCGGTGATGACCAATAGCCCCATATCCACCATGGATGAACATTCTCTGTGTCCTCACACAATTCCCATGGGTAAGAACCAATGTTAATGGGCAGGTATCAACTTTTGAACATACCAGCTGGTACTCGAATTGAATCTTTTTTTAAAATTTCATACCAGCCAGGTACTAATGGTATTGGATCTATTTTAGATATTCCATACCAACCTGCTACTGGTATTGTATGTTTTTTTAAACCTTCATACTAGCCTGGTCCTGGGATTGTATTTTTTTTAAAACTTTCATACTAGGCTGGTCCTGGTATTAGGATTGAAGGATGTTTTTTGGCTAGTATAATGCAGGTATATACCTGGTATGGAGATTGGTACAGCCCTGGTATGAAGATGGTATTACTTCAAGTCCCTACCAGACAGGTACTGATAGTAGGCTGGTATTGCCTCAAGCCATACCAGTCTGTTCGGTTCTTTGTTACCAGGACCAGTACCAGTCTATATACCAGGGTTCAAGCTTGATACCCATCTGACATTGGTAAGAACCTGACAATGTTTAACTCTCAATTGCACAAAGCCTCCTGCGGAACAGGTTATAGTGAACCAGAAAATGATCCACATGTGAGGTAAACCACAGGAAGTTGACTGGGATCAGCTACATGGCATGGCATGGCATGGCAAGCAGGTCACCAACAAAAGATGGAAATGGAATTCAGTCAAAGAGTAGTAGGGCCACGTGTGTACTTCTAGAAACAATGAAGCCTCCAAGGGTAACCACAACTATGACGCCAAAGGCTCCACCAGCTTGAGCAATGATCAGGAGCCGTGCAATAGAAGCAGTTAAGCGGAATAGCCCAAGTGCCATCTGATGCATTGCCACTAAAACCAGCCATTGTCGGAAAAATCTGCACTTGTCTCATCACAAAAGTACAAATACTTCATCCCCAATCCTGCTGCACACAAATCTCATCTATTGTAACATGACAAACTCCAAATCTAGAGACATGTCCCTTCATGTCATACCCATCAAATGCTTGATAACCTAGACAAATGAGAGGTTTGAGCTCTCTTTGTTTACCTGCTAGCCTCAGGTGCGAAACCAATAGTCCAATATGTGATTGCAACCCAAAGGAAGGACTCATAAACCGATACAGGAAGGCGCAAAATATAAACTGGGAGTGCAAAAGACCAGGCTGGATAGAAGTAAAGGTCTCGTTGCTTGTAGTAGACAGGAAGACGAGAGATGATCAATGCCATTTCAATCAACCCACTGAACATAATGTTGACAAGAGCAAAAAAGAGCGCTCCCAAATATACACCACCACTTGTGACTGAATCTGGATGGAGTGATGTCCGCAGAAACACTGACATGGTGATTGTTGATACCAGACATATCTGCAACAGGATATTCCAATCACAGGTCATCATCCCTTCTTCCTACTAGATCATGAATGTTTTGCAGCTGCTTGCCAATGGGTCACAAGTAGACAGAGTATTAACTCAAGCAAATCAAAGATCTATATTTGATTGGTATCTCCAAACCTGAACTATTCTGAAGATATAGACAACTTTTGTGCGCTTCATCATGAGCTTCTCTCTTGTGAAACAGGCTTGGAAAACCTCCCAATTGCTCAGCGCATATTTTTGCATAACAAGAGCAGCAGGATGACTTTCCCCCTTCTCAAAGGGAACTCCTAGCTCTTGATCAAGTTTCTCTCCAGCATGGAACTTTGCAAAGCCTTCTACAAAAGCCTTAACTGAGACGTAACAGTACGGCACACTCCTGTCACACCAGTACTGCTGTTGATCTTTCCTTGATGTCACCTGCAAACAACATCAAGGACTTTAACACACAATTGATGCAGAAAATTCAAATAATCGGAGACCTGTTTTGGGGTTAGTAATGTATGGACCCTTGAATCATCATGTTTTCTAAATTATGATGATTTGACACTGATAAAATTTAGCAAGTTAAAAAATTCTCACCCACCTCCTGTAAGAAATCAGCAACTGCTTTGCGCTCTGGGCACTTGAAGCCCATTGATTCAAAGAAATCAGTCACCAGGTCTCTTGGTCCTTGGTAAATAATCTGGCCTTCTGACAGCAAGATGAGGTCATCAAAAAGCTCGAACGTTTCAGGTGCTGGCTGCAAGAGTGAGACAACCATCGTGCTTTCCATGACATGCACTGATTGGCTCAAACATTTGACGATCCGATATGCTGTGGAGCTATCTAGACCTGTCGAAATCTCATCCATGAATACAGCTTTGGCAGGACCCACCATCATTTCACCTTATATACCAAACACAAAAAACACAAAAACCTTAGAAAACAATGATGGTAAGTTCATGACAGGAATCTGATCCAACACTTTCCAGCTTGAATTGCATGATAATCTCTCATTCAAGTGTTGCACTGTGTGCTCTCAGAGAGAGTAGTATATACAAACTTTGCACCAACATGAGATCGATAAGACATTCAAAATAAAATTCCTTGCAATAACTGATTGAATAATTGAATCGTGAAGCTGCCCACCAGTATTGGCACGCTTTTTCTGACCCCCTGAAATGCCACGTCTCATTTCATCTCCGACAAGGATGTCCGCACAGATTTCCAGATCTAGAATCTATAGTTCAGCCAAGTTCAAGCCTTTAGCATTTTTGCATAACCCACCGAACCACCCAGATTTTGTAGAGTTTCTTGAGCATCAACAGCAGGTTTTTTCTTCTCATTGATCAATGAACACAACCCAAACTCTCAGAAATGATGTACAACAATCCCGAGAACTTGTCAAACCTTAAGCATGTAGTCTGTCACCAGGCTTGTCCCTTGGCCTTGCACTGCTGTAGCCTACAAAAAAATGTCAAGCAAAAGCTTTTTCCATGTTGGAATACAGACAACAAGACAATCACATATACATATATCTTCTTCACATACCTAAGTTGTGTCTTCTGAGTTGTTAAAGTCTGGAATTCTATGATTTCTTACATAAAACACATGGAAAAAATACTGCTTCAAGTGAAAAGTTTAGGAGAGAGGTATCAGTGCCTCATGACTTTTATACCTTCATGAACATATCAACATCTGCATCAGGGAAAATCCCCGCCTCCTTCTCCCTTCTTAGAAGCTCTTTCAACATGTCTGAGAAAGCCAAGCCACTTAGCTCAAATGAGAAAGGAACTACAGTCAGTTAAAACAAACTCACTGCAGTAGTTTTAACAATGACATAGAACACTGCAATGTTCCTTCTGCTTAGCATAAGGACAGGCTTTTGAACTTGATTACACTGGGAGGTAGAATTTGCAGGATTGAGAACTTTCTCAGCTCATCTCCAAAGGAGCGCTTGTACACAGGATTGAACTTAGAGCTCAAATGACATGCAGGAAAAAAAGGGGCCCAATAAAGAAGGGCTTACAAGAGCAGATGGGAAATTAGGAGGCAGGGAGACTACGTACTGGGTGGTTGTCCTGACAATGGAAATGTAACACTCACCAGATGCAGGACCAACACCCTGGCACTGACTAGAGAAATCGAGTGTTTCTCTCACAGTCAGTTCTCCCAGCTGCAGGTCTTGTTGACTAATGTAAGCCGCAGTTCTTTGTGGCACAAACTCATGCATGTCATGTCCATTGTATGTCACCTTCCCTGAAGTCTTCAAGCAATGAGCACCCATAATAAAACCAGAAAATTCTCAGGCTGATTCCCAAACAAAGTAATAATGAGTGCAGATTTTTGAAATAAAAGCATACTGCACTTTAGCTACTTTAACATTTCACAATGGAGATTTGGGGCCCAGCAAGCATGATTTGAAGGTAGTTTGATTTTCTCGAGAAAAGATGAAGTATTAAATCCATGGTCTAGGCAAGGTAACAACAGAATGTTGTTTCTCTGAATTCTCTGTCAAGGGTAGATTATCTGACCTTCAGAGATTCACTCAGTCTTCCTGCTAGAGCTAACAGCAAGGTACTCTTGCCTGCGCCTGGAGGTCCCAAGAGTAGGGTTATCCTGCCAGCAGTAATTCGTATGCAAAATTAGAGTAAGTGAGTTATTTGCAGCAAGTATTATTTCCACTTCACCATAACCAAAACATTTGAAACCCTGCACTCAAAGATTGCTGACAACAGAAAAACATTTAATGGGTCATTGGTTTCAAGGACTACACTTGCAAGCTGAGATTAGTTCAAAATTATTTCAGACGTGAAGGACTCTCTGACGCTCAAGAAGTAAACTTCCAGAGGTTTCTAGTCTGGAATAAACCTTCCAGGTTTGATGATCCCACTGACATCATGAAGAATGTTTAGAGTTGTCTTTTTGATAGTTGACAGATGGAGTTTGCTCAGGAGAGTCTGCAGCACAGAAACAGCATTTTTAGAACATTGTGGTCAATCTGACTGAAACAAAGAGACATAGATTTTTTTCCATTCTATAGGTACACTTTGAAGATAACAAGTAACCATAACCTTAATTTCAAAATTTGCCCTGTAGAGAGGTCTCACAAAAAACCCACAAATGAAGTTTATTGGGAAAATTTGATGCTTGGTATAATAATATCCATCATACTTTGCCAAGCAAGGCATACCTCAGCCAACGTCAACAAGAAATTTGGAAGAGTTGGCAAGGCTCTGCTCCCAACATGCACTTCAGCACAGATATCCAAGTGTTCAAACCGAACTTCAATCTTGGGAAGCTCAATCCCAACCCTGAAATTTGAAGCAGCCCCATTTTTCTAAAAACAGAGAAATCAACCTTTGATAGGAATACCAGGGAGCTGATGTCCAATTTCCCAATTGAATCAAACAAGACCCAAGAGGATTCTGGTGCACTGCTTATAGACAAAATTAAACCATAACCGCTACAATGGTAAGTCATATCCTACCCCTTATGGTCTTATCCCCCCACAAGCATCAAGGTGATAAGGGACACTGTCAGAATAATGCCACAATTGCAAGATTCAATCTGATTCAACCCTAGACCCTTAGCAAGTAAGCAGGAGGGAAGGGCATATGCAATATTAGGAATTACTATTTTGTAAAGTGACTCAGAGAATTTTCCCAGTGTATTCAGAGTGCACCTTCTATCTCTCCTCTTTCAAGGCGGGTTCTTACACCTACTCCTTAAGAGTGGGAGGGAAATTACACTGATAAGGAGTGATGTAATTCTTTTTGGTATAAAATCCCTCCCACTCTTAAGGAGTATGCAGAAGAAGCCTCCCCTACACCAGCTCCAACTCATGATCTACATACGTTTAAGTTCACAACGTTCACCTTGTGGCTTCTGATAAGTAAAGTGCCCACATGATAATGTTTGCCTCATGCTTTATGTGTAGGGTAACACCCTTGGACAAGGGCATTACTGTGCAAGGCAATAGCCAAGCACTGGTCTGATTCCACCAATTTGCTTGTCCAAGGGTGTTACCCCATGTAAAGATGCTGCGGAAAATTTCTTTTCTCTTTCTACAACCAAGATCTGCAGAGAATGGAAGAACTTGCTCCAAGAACAGAAGATTAGAATACAGAAGATCCTGCCATAATGGAAACTCATTCGCTTCAAGAACGAAATAACCCCCTCCCTTAGGGGGCTGACGGCTGGAAATTCCAGTTTAGAACATGGCCTCCTCTGAGCACATTTTGAAATTTCCTGCAGGTCTTTATGATGGGATAAATTAAGCCCATGGATGAAGGGGCAGGAGACTTTCCCCAAATGCAGGGCTAGACTCGGCTACTGCCTCATCTGTCCTAGGCCCCTTGCCTGGGACTTTACCCTACACTGAGGGAAAACCCTAAACCCACAGCAGGGAAAGGGAAGGGAAGAGAGACGCTATTGCACACCTGTCGATGCGGTTGCGCAGCTTGAGAAGAAGATGCTCGTTATCCTCTTCCGTTTCTTTGAGGATCTTGGACATGAGCTTCTTGCGATCTTGGTGGCTGAGCTGCGTCACATCCACTTCTTCAGTCAGGGCATTTCCGTTTGCTTCCACAGTTTTGAAGAGGGTCTTTCGCACGCGGTCGTAGGTCGGGAGCTTCTGCAATGCTGCCCATCTCACAGCCTCTTCGTCTTCTGGCTGTCTCTTGGCCGCAGATGAGCGCGAGAACACATTCTCTTCTCCTTGTCCGTCTTCTTGGGCGTCCATCCCGGGCAATATGTTCGACCCTTGGGTACCATCACCGATCTGTACTTGTACAGCATCATCATCCGCCATGATCTTCTCACTCTCCCCCGGTCCACTCCAATCAAAAAAAAATCTTCACAATCCGCAGAGCTCCAACTGTCTCCTGGGAAACTCTCTACTAGCTAGCAAGCTAGATGGGTCGCTGTGTCACCTTGGCTTCATGACCAGAAGAGCTACTGTTTCTCATCAATTCACGGAGAATTTACAAAGAAAGGTGGAGCAGAGCTGATCCAGGATGCTATAATTCTAGCTCCCTTGACAACGACCACAATCAAAACTCCGAACCATAATTTCACATCACATACTTCTTACACTCGCACCCAAACACACAAACACACACACACACACAAAAGAGCAAATAGAAAATGTATGGCGTATAATCTACTAACTACTACTGAGAAAGCTCGCAGCTCCCCTGTAGATTCATCAACAAACGACCTGACACAATGGAAGAAACATACAAGAAGAAAACTCACTTCTTACACAAACGATCAGACGAAAAAATCTGTTGTGGCACTTTTGCAAAAACTAAAACTACCCATCATGAGATCAGCTCCTGAGAGACATTCTAGGGCCCGCCTTGCAAGAAACACTGCACCAATTCTCAAACTCGTCTTCACTTTTTTGCACAAAACTAGTTCACCCATCTCTCTCTCTCTCTTTCTCTCTTTCTTTGCTGTGTCTCCTGAACTTAAATGATGATCAGTTTTCTTATCCATTGCGGTCCCCACTTGGGATGCTTGCGACTTTCTGCCTGCACCCACCCTTGCTTCCTTCGTTCCTGGACGACCAGCATTCGTGTTCCCTTTCCTTTGTCTCTTTTGCGCAGTGTCTGGTCTGAGTGTAACCCAGATTCGCCCACCAGCCCACCATGAAGGATGGATGTGTGGATGGTCAATGGCCTGGGAAACAATTTTCTGTTGGCTTCCACTTCCCTAGTGTAAAAACCTCCCACAAGATTTGGTAGTGTATTTGGAAGAACACAATAGAGAAATCAGCAAAGTCACCTGTCTTTGGGCCCTCCTTTCAACCCCTAACCCCTCTTTTAGTGGTATCCTCTTTTAGTAAGGAAATTTTATTAAATCTCAGTACGAAATGCTGAATCTCAGCATTTAATGTACCCTTGGCTTCACCTCTCATATGGGCCATTATTCTGGTAATGTCCTTGGCCTTGGGTGTTACCCAACACTAGTTAACCATGGTGGTTAGCTCAGTAGCTGTGTTATTACTTACCTACTAATAACCCACAAGCAAGTTGTTAGTAGGAAGGTAGCAAAAGAAAGAAGGCATTTTCATCTGTATCAACTATAAGCCATCTACTTACTAATTTAGTTACCTATTTTATACCTATCTACCTACTTAAAAATTAGGAACCATCTACTTACCTAGTAGTGACCTATTTTTGTACCTATTGAGCTACTTTGTAGAGAATGGGTTACCAAGGTGAAACCAGATATTAACTCCAGTTGAGGTTCATCCACATCTGAGTCATAACAGGCATCCAGTGGATGGTGCCTGGTGGGTGCTGGCGTTGGTTCAGTCTGGCCCAACGATATGAGAATAACTAGATTAAAAAAATGTAATAAAAAGCTACTTTCCAAAGTCAAAATCTATGATCACATCAGCCTTTGGTCATAAAAAAGAGGCCTAAAGTACCAAGTACCTACCCAACCCTAGGCTATACCCCATACATGGTGAATAGGACCATCTTATTAAGCCCATTAGTTTGAGTGGAGGTCTTATTAAGCCCCTTATTTTGAGAATGTCAGGCCGCCTTGAAGCTTTACCCCCATGGACAATGATGGTGATAATGATGCATGGACTAATTTTAATTTTTTTAATTAATGAAATTTATTTTTTTGAAAATGGTTCTTCAAGTTTTTGAAAATTGATAGACTATTTATTTATTTTTTCCTTCCTTTCTTTTCCCCTAACTTGAAAGTTGTAAATACTTAAAAGCTTATTAGAAGGTTCCCCAACTCTTGGATTAGTGCAACAACAAATTTGGACATTGTTGTTTGCAATGAATTTTATAAGAAGTGGTGTTTTTTTTATGTGTCAAGTCCTAGGGGGATTGTTGTTGCTTCTTCCATAGAAAGTTGAAAGACTACTCCAAGTTGGGAAGCTTCTTTTGATCTTTGTAAGTTTTCTAGTTGGTGAGGTCATGATGTTTGCTACTCGTCATTAGGTCACGAATGGTCCAACAATAAGCACATTGCTAAAAACTTCAAACTAAAAAAACTATATTTACTAGATCTAGAACTTGCTTCCCACGTAAACTCATGCACTTCTACGGAACATGCCCATCCATCATATGCACACACTACATCATTGCAAATGTCACTCACACATTTGACTCAAGTTGGAGACCAAATTCAATGCCCAAGGGCCTTTCTGACTCTCTTTCTTACATGGGGATGACCTAAAAAACCCTAGAGGATTTCATCTAAACTGCAGTTACAAAAGAAACTCAGGTTCAACACCTTGGGTGAAGCAGCTTCACCCACACTAATACCTCATGCTTAGACTACTTTGTATATTAGGGTCTTGGGTTTAATTTGGCCTTAATAGACCTGACTCAAGAAGGTGAAGAAGGTAACCAATGTGGGTGAAGGTTGGTAAAATTATTGCATTTTTCCATAGATTTGGCTATAGCTTCTACTTAGGGAGTAGTGTTTTGGCTTTTCAATTTTGTGATGTAGTCAGTCAGTCAGTCACACTGGCAATCATCCACAAGAGGAATTAGCCAAATTTGGCTACAGGTCAAAGGGGAAAGTAAAAAAATTTAAAGAATTCTGTTATATGTTGGTGACCTTCTCAAACCTATTGTTGTCTAAATATGTTGATTTCAGATTTTCATTTTTTATTTTTTTCTTGGAATAACTTTGGTGCATTTTTCAAAAACAAACTCCTATGTATGAGTTTGCACTGGAAATGTTTTTGGTCTCCAAGTGACCAAAAAAATCACCCCAAAAAAACTATTATTATTAGGGAGCTTTTTCTGGCAACTTTTGCTAGATGGCAATTTTTTCCCAAAGTACCCAAAAAAAACCAAAGAAAGGTGTTTTTTTGGGTTTTCCCAATGGACAAATTTCAAATTTTTTTAAAGATACTACAGAACTTTGTGAGATTATATATTAACTAGCGTGTACATACCCGTTGCGTTCGCTGCCGGGATAGGCATTGATGTGAAGGATAATGTAATCATTTTATTACACCAAATATATATCCATTACACATACATGCACACAC
>Ga0209208_10001849_pt1 | contig 30179 bp, 22 predicted proteins | sample S1TSphfallax_3_FD_187694 | JGI IMG/M metagenome (GOLD analysis project Ga0209208, IMG submission 187694) | Host-associated microbial communities from peat moss isolated from Minnesota, USA - S1T2_Fd - Sphagnum fallax MG (SPAdes) (version 2) | ecosystem: Host-associated > Plants > Peat moss >...
TCTCTCTAGCCCCCGCCCCCCTTATGCAGTAGGAGAGTTTACAACTTTGTGGTTGATGTAGAGATTAGCCCCACGCCAGTAGACCTGTTCGCTAACCTCTTTGGCCTCCTTGAAGGTGGCCCAAACAGCTCGTTTCTGGGCCTGCTGAGCGGGACTCAAGTCTTCGTCGAGCCCAAGTTGAGTGCCCTGTAGGCCTTTACGAGCGTGCAACACCGTGAGCTTGTCGTGTACCGATGCCAGCGTGATGATGACTGCCGATGCCTTGTCAATGGCCTCATCCAGTCGCACCGACAACATCTGCCGGTGCACCTTCTGCACCTGCACACGGTCAGCAACCTTCAACATGTCGAGCAACTCTGTTTGCACCAACTCCATAAGTTGTTTTGAGGTTTCCCCCTTGCTCATGGTCAACCCGGTGACCCGGATGTTTGCCTCCCTGGCCTTGACCAAGTCAGCGTCCGTTGCTCAGTCCACCTTGTTGGCAACCTTGTCAACCTTCCTGCCCACGACCTTCTTCCACTTCTCCCCACTGTCCTGCATGGTATCAAAGCTCTTAACCATCTCATCTACTTTATTTTGTAACGTTTCGACTTGGCTAGTAACGGTCACAATCTTAGTTTCCATTGCTAGAGCTAGAATGTTTTCCACAACTTGCTCCATAGTGACGTCAATAGCATTGTGCACATCATGTTTCATCACCACATCGGCCCTAAGGACCATGAGATGGTTGACGATGGATGTTACAGCGGCTGCCTTGCCGGTCTTGGCAGGCTTGAGGTTGTAGTGTGTACAAAGCACCTGGAGTTCAACCGCCTGCATCTCCATGATCGTCAGCGAGTCCTTGTTCCATTCCCATGCTTTAGCATCAAAGACCATGGCATTCGTCATTAACCTAAACCCTAAACCCTAAACAAAGCAAACCATTGGTGCCCATTACATGTCCCCGTGAATTATAATTGGATGAAGAAATGTCAAAAACATGCCCCATTTGGCTCAGCAAAAGGGTTTTGGGCCGAGCATTAATACACGGTTTGCTCAGGATGGTTAATGGGAGACAACAAAACCTCACACCTGCTGTTGATTGATTGGTTAGAGAGTTTGATTGGTTCCAGCTGGTGGGGTGGGGTGGCTATGAATAGTAGGACGTCCAAGTCTAGTTATTTTACCCTTTTTTCCAACTCTACCCATAAAACTAAATTTGGGATTGCAAATAGGTGGGGGTGGCTATGAGTAAAGAGTTTAGATTCAATCACATAGCAATTCTAGATCGTTCGTTAAGTTTTGAACAACTTCAAGATGGGACACACGGTTTAGATGATTTGGGAGCCAATCTAAATGGAAAAAACAATTTAGAATTAAAATATTATCTTAGCCTTGTCTTTTTATTGTGTTAGGAGAGGAGAGAGGAGGGGTGTTTAAACTACATTAGGTTTAGCAAAAAGGAAGTTTGCAATCTGCAAAATGCTATATCGTTGAGCCAAGTACTACAAGACATTAAACGGCTCGATTAAAGTGGAAGTTGATGCAATAGCTTGTAGCTGCATTGGGGCTTTTTTCATTTGCCCAAGGTCTCTTAGTTGGCTATACATGTTGGCCATAGGAGTAGTGTTGGCAATTTGTGTGATTTTCTCTTATGTACGTTTGACAACCTACATTATTCGGAGCAAGAGTTTTGGCATTCAATTCTTTTTATAATAGAACATAATTGCTATGAAAAAAGTTTTCAAGTAAGGTAGATTTGTTACATGGTGTTTTGACTTGTGAAAAAGTTGGCAATCCTTTTTGCATTGTGCTTTCACAAAAATGTCAACAATTTTTTACAATTTGTCACCTTGCAAGAACTTGCAATTAGGGATATGTGAATTAAAAAATAGCCCAACTTTAGTTACAAAAAAGGTAAATAATGTGTAATGAAATAGAAGGCCTAGGGGGGAATTGAACCCCAATCCGTTTGGATTCCACCAAGAATCCAACAATGTGCATATCAAAGACACACAATGTAACAAGCAAATATACAATTGAATCAATTATAGAACTTATAAATATTTTATATAAAATCTGAATTCAAATCACACAAAACACTTCAAGGAGATGGGAAAAAATGTGGCTTTCATATATATTATAACAGCCACAAAACACTTGGCTAAATTGCTTATCTACCTATTTGTATACAAGGTCCAACTTGAGCTCAAAATAAACATCTAAAGCTAGTGTGCAACACTAAAATTTGTAGAATAACCTAAGCATCAATGACATACATATGTTTCCTATCCTACTAATCCTTGATTATATATCCAAATGGGAAAATATCATGGAGGTAGTGATTTTGAACAAACATTTGGACATCCAAATTGAGATGATTTGTCAATTCATTTACACAATTTAGAAGCACTATTCGTTTTCCATGCTAACCAAAACCATGATAATAAAAATCTCTACCAACTTGAAATATTTAAGTTGTCATTGTTTTAAAATAACATTAGAAGACAAATGGGACCACAAAACATTGCAATTTCAATACAACGTAACAACATTACATTCATTAGGGAGTAACGGGGTAACACAAACCACACCCGCTTGCTTTTTGATTGCTTTTGTGACTGATTTTGGAGAAATATTCTTTAAATATTCTAGGAATATTCTTGAAAAAACTTTTTAAACTTAAATTTCTTTTTCATACTATTTTATTAAGGTTCATGTTTAAAATTTGGTAAAAAATGTGATTTTCAAAAATTTGAAATCCATTTTCAAGTCCTTTTACTACTTAAAAACAAGTGTTACAATGCTTAATGAATGTTTTTGTTATTTTTTATTCATTGGATTAAATTGAGATTAATTCGCATGTTCCCATGATATATGAAAAATATAACTATATAAACTAATTTTACAATTTCAACATCAAATTAAATTATGACTTTAAAACATGAAAAAACTAAGTAAGCATTGCACCAAAAGGAGAATTATGTGTATGTAGAATGTAAGAAATTTTTAAGCTTTTGCATTAAGGGCTACTTGGAAAACATTTGCATAACAAAGTTGGTTTGTTGTGCAACATACTAAACAAAAAGCATGAAAAGATTTGCCTTTTTGCAAATCATGTGGGCACACCACTATGGACACCTTCTTTCTCCTTTTGATTTATATGCAAAATTGACACCTAACCATATCCATTTTCCCATCAAAACCAAGGTCAATTTCTGCCCATGGAAGTTTTGTTGCCCAATTTCTTGAATTTTTTTGTTTATTTCCCATTTTTATTTCTGTGCCAAGAAAACTTCAAGTTTTAGGTCCAAACTCAACATGTGTGGAACAAAAATGTTCGCAATTGCCACCTTTTATAATGATGACATTATTATCACCATCAATTGTAATGTAACAAAACAACTGTAAACAACATGATCAACCTAATTCAACAAAGCAACATTCATTACCACTATAAAAAATCATGGTATTATTTGATTAGAAAACTAGACAAAAAACTAGTCATTTTAACATATGGTAAATTTCACCACTTAGTCATACTAATCAATTCAATTTGACCATGTTCAACTTGATTGATGGTTTTTTTAATTAACCATAAAATGGTCTTTTTGACTAGTCAAATTGTACAAACAAATTGGCAGCCAAAACACTTTAATTGAAAAATTAACCCAAATTTTAAATAATAAAATTGAAAATACCAAAAAAATAGTAAATATCTACCTACCCACCCACCCATGACCTACCTACCTATCCACAACCCACTTAAATATTACATGTTACACATATGTACAAGGTATATATACAAATATTGATATTCCACATAATATATGTTGGTAAGGGGGATTGAACTTTAGTCTCTCTAGCTCCAAACCAATGTCTTGGCCATTAAACCATCACACCCTTTTGTGAAACATTATGATACTAAATGCGTTTAACATGTTTCTATGAATTTGAATGAATTTTTTTGTCAATGTGTATAACAACATTTGAACTTCAATAAGTAGGTACCTAACTAGGTTGATAAGTAAGTACACATACCTATCTACCAATGTTTTTAAATGTACCTATTTAAATATGTAAAATAAAAGTAGGCATGTAAGTAGATTATAGTTAGGTACATAAATAGGAGGTAGGTAAATGAATAGATAGGTGGGTAAGTAACTGTCACGAATGCCAACGCCATGGAGTTCATTCATTTGAATGTTCATGCATGACTTGTAATGAATTTATATTTCATTCTCAATTTAATTTCAATTCACTCTTAGTTAAGTCTTAATTCACTTGCAATTGACTCCTAGTTCATTTTGAATTAACTTTCAATTAACTTTTAATTAACTTTTATTCACTTTCACTTCATTTTTAATTAGCTTGTAGTTCATTTCTAATTAACTTTTAATTCATTTTAGTTCACTTCTATTTAGTTTTTCATTAATTCATAGTTCATTCATAGTTGATTATTAATTCACTCATAGTTCACACATGGGTACACGTGTACATATGGGCCACACATGGGTCACACATGTGTGCACATGGGCACACATGGATGAACATGGGCCACATGTAAGTTGGACGTTTCTTGAAATTTAAAAAAAAAAGTAAATGCCCAATAGGTGGGTGCAAACAAGATAACACAAGCCACACCCACCTAATTTTTTATTATTTTTGGGGAACTATTCTTAAAATATTCTAGGAATATTCTTCAAAAAATCTTTTAAAAAATCTTCTAAAAACTTGGGATTAAGCCTACCTTTTTTTTCATGAATCTAATGGGTACCTACAAAGGTGCCATGCTACATTTAAATAGTAAGAAACCTAAGAACCCAAAAAAAGAAGGATGCTTGAAACTTACAATAATGCAAACAATTTGTAAAAGAATGCAACATACTTGATATTTACACAAATATTTAATGAATAGGAAAATTTTCATGATATCTGCATGCATAATAACATTGTATTTATGTTGAAACCCTAACATTGGGTTTGTGATTAAGTGTGCAATGCAAGGGCCCATGAGGCCAAGAATGTGTTTAGGTGTGAAACACATTCTCACAAATGGGGGAGAATGCAAGGGATGAAGCCCAATGAATCCGCAATGCACTCCCACATTGGGAAGTGCACTTGTGCAAGAGTTATGAATGTTTAAAGCCTTGGTTATAAAGGCAAAAAAACACCAAATTGGGCCCCCAAGATACAATTAGAAAGGTCTTGAAGTGCAGATGCTTAAAATCTCCTCACATTGTTCATTTAAAATTAATTTTCATGAGTTATGATAAAAAAAAAAGGGTGGGAGTCAAATTGAGAATTTGGTTTGCAACCACAAATCCCTTGAAAGAAAGGGTCAAATGAGGTCTGATTGGGGCATGTTGTACAAATTTGGAAAGATCTTTTTAAAGGTTATAAGATATTGCCCTCACATTATCAAAATAGACCTGATTTGAAAATGATATCAACATCCAAAATTATGGGATATCAAAAGTCCCAATTTTGGGACTCCCACTTGGGAGTCTTGAGGAAAATTGACATTTGGAAGTTGTCCCCATAGATAGACATAAAGTGTACTATAAGGAGGGGAGTGATGCTTCCTTTCAAAGGTTGCGGGTTGTGTAAAATTTGTGCTTGAAGTTGTCCCTATTAAGTCCGCCACACCACTTTAATTTAACTTGCATTAACTTCCTTTTTTTCTTGGTTGTGCAAGTTGACCTCATCTTGAACTTTTGTTTGTGAGTTCATCCTAGTCCCATCTTGGAACTCCAACACACCCCTCTTACCCCCGAAGTGCTATGAGCTAAAGAACATACCCCAACTCCTTCTTCTTACATTGTTTTCACTTTCAAACTCACATTTGAATCTTTCAAGGAGCTTGGGTGTGCATCAATTTACATTGGAATTTCAAATTCAATCCTTGTAATGTGATTCATTTCACTACTTACACCTCCATCATTGAATTGAAGTTCACTAAACAATGTTAATTATTGTATTCATTTCTTCATGCACACAACACACCTTCAACAGCTTCTAGATTTTGCGGTTCAACTTCCAACACCATCTGGAATGATGTAATGACAAATTTTTAAGAATATGAAAGAAGTAATGAATTGAACTCAAAATTCCAATGCTTGAAAACAATAAAATATTTAAGGTTGTGAAGATCTAGCAAGAATCAACAATGGCATCATGCTAGATCTTCATATTTATATTTACAATGCAGTAAGTGATAATCTCATTTCATTTGCATTTGAGATTATGATGAGGAGCCTCCATTAATGAACAACCCCTAGTCACATCTAAACATGGGTTAACCCTAATCCTAAAACCTAGGATATTGGTAAATCGAATGATTCTTTTATACCCCATATTTTTAAGTGGCAAACTAGTGAAATTTCATTAGTTAAAAAACCATTGGCTTGCACAGTTATATTATAAAGTTGGACTTTTGTCATCAAAATTTTATTTAAAAGTACACCAAGACATTAATTTATCATGTGATCAAAACTAGGCTACTGGTATTAACTTTGTCTTGTAATGAAAGCATCCAAAGTTTGGAGCTAGTGAATTGCAAGAAATCATTAAAACCAATGTTTAAAAGCAAAACATGTAATACATTTATGTAAAATTATGCATGGCATCACATTGACAATTGCAAAGTTCAAGGGTTGAATGCAAACTGGCTTTGCATTTTACAATGGGTCTAAACAACACAATTAGAAATGATGCAATTGTGTAACCTGATAGGAACTAGAAAAATTAAGTCTTTGGTTGCTACTAGCAAATCAAATTCCAATTCAAATCAAAATCACATCCCAAATCAATGCAATGTTTCTCTTTCCTTTCGACAAAACCGATTGGAGTACAATAACCTCTAAAGAGAATTTAATGTTGGTTTCACATTTTGAAAGTTTGTTTTCATTCAATAATTGTTTGGGTGATATAACAATGTCAAGGCCAATTCCCATGTCTAGGTCTAAACTAGTGTTTCACAAGGGAACAAACATGTTAAAGTAAATGAATAGGTGATCTTTGTTCAAAAAGTAAAAGTAAGTGGAAAGTAGATTTTGAATATTAGAATTTTAGGCCTTTTGCAAATGTTATTATTTTTTGGGGTGTAGTAGTCATGTTAAATAAACCATATATAATCATCCTTAATCTATATTGTTATTTGATCAATTTTGTTTATTTATTTAAAGTTTATATCTGATGTTTTTTCAAATCAAACTATTCACATGATGTGTTATTAATGTTTGACCCATCATGCATATTGATACATATTTTTAAAAACTTGAATATATCAATTATGACAATGTTAAAACCTTCAAAAATAAGTTTTTCTTTACATAAGTTTAAAAGTACTAAAAATCTACTTTTCAATATGAATTACAAATACATTTTGTGTTTGTAACATGGTAAAATATGTTTTAAACATTCTTTGAGACATCCATAAAATGAATAAAAATAGGTTGAAAAAAACATAAAAACAACATCTTAATTTTTTTTTAAAAATTCATGTCATACTACATACGTTCATATAGTTTAAACATTAATTAAAAATATATATATCCTATTTTTAACCTTCAAAGTTGACAATTGTGATTTTTTGCATTATCATAATACTTTCTTGGCCTATTTTAACATGCATATGCTCAGAAGTATATTAATTTTAATATATCCTCTTGTTAAATATAAATTTTCAAAAGCTTATCAATGCTTAGGTGAAGGTATACAAAACTTCCAAGATTTTCCAAACTAGGTAAAGGTCATTATATTTAAGCTTTGAAAAATTATCAATCTAGGTAAGAATAAATGTCAATGAGAAGCATTTACCCTATGGGTAAATGTAGGGGTAAATCTTCCATAATTTGCCCTAAACATACCATAGTTACCATAGTTAAACCTCAAATCTATACTAGCCAAGTTGAACAAAAACATGATAAGTTGGATCAGAAGACCACTTGTCATCTTTGGCTTTTTTTGAGAGGGAAGAGGGGAAGTGATTTCATGTCATTGTGGGCTTTGTGACACAACTTTGGTTTGAATTGAAACATTTTTTGACTAACAATTTGAGACTTAGTTGTTTTCTATATGGGCCATTGATTTATTTTGATTATAATTTTTTTTTTTAAATGTGCTAAATAAGTGTTTTTGGGTGAAAGCACACTAAAGTCCTCAAAAAATGTAGCCATAATTTATAAATACTTTTATATTATAATTAATATATATATTTGGTTGAAATGCAATTTCACAATTTGAATTATTCTCATGTGCATGTGTTTAACCTAAGGGATGATCTGCTTGCTACAACTTTTTTACTAAAATGACAACAAGTGTTTTGAAAAAATGAAACACTCACCTCCACATTACACCTTGCAAGGCACCCTATAACTACAAGTAAAACATCAACCCCCTATATAAAAATTTAAATAAATAAATTTAGAAAAAAAAAACCCTGTAATTAACAAGTGTAGTAGAAATAATAATTTCATAATGAGATTTTTTTTTTTGAAAATTTAGCAGGACCTCTCACTTTTTCATTTTCTCACCCACAAAGACTTCTTACTTTTTCATCCATGTTCTTCATCCGAAGCCATCACTTTAGTATGTGTAAAAAGCCCACAGACCGGGTTTTTACAGAAATTCAGGACACCCACAACTCCCACGTCAGGGGTCCCTTATTTTCAGGACAGCCCTGGTCTGCGGGCTTTTTACCCTACATCGAAAAGAAGCGGTCACTTTTCCTCCCTGAAAATAAATGGCAAACTTGACACATCTTTCATGCATGTAAGCCCTCCCAAAACGCTTGTAGGTAAAACGCGGCGGCTGATGAAGTCTGTAGACAGAAAATTCAGTGACAGCAGGCTCACGAAAAGGAAGGTATGAAGAAAGTCGGCAAAATGGAAGTCAACATCTCTACTTCATCCATCCATCCGTGAAAGCCAGCTAAACACTCGCCGAAAGGCTGGTATAAAAGTACCCAAAGTTAAGGAAGAAGTCAAACACACTTCATCCATGTAGCCCAGTTGTTGTCACAGTTAATTTTTAGGAATTTTGGTTTGTAGCCAAAAGTGGCTATTGTCATCCATAGTAGGAAAATATAGAAAAATTCGTGATCATCCCCACAAAGATTTAACCAAATCTGGCTATACACCAAATATGAAGTTAGCAAAATTTTAATGGTTTTTTATATTTTGGCTATATACACTTTAAACTAAGGGTACAAATCCGATGATTTTTTAATCCTTTTTTTTTGGGGGGGGGGATCACTTCTGCCTATTGAAAACCTCCAATTCACTTCATTTTCGAATTTGGAGGTGCCAAAAACGAAAATAAAATTTTGGCGAGATCCCACCCCCCGGCCCGCCACCCCCCCCTCGTTGTTAACATATGGTATTTATGTCACGGCCCACACGGGGGTGTAACTATAACCCACGGGACCCGTACGTAAAAGAAAAATTCATCTGTCAAAGACAGCAGGCGTCGGTAGGCCTCCTGTCCTTCACGCGGCGTTGGGCTGGCTAGCTAGGGGTCGCGACGGAAGGCCTAGGACTAGGATCCCGGAGTAGGGCCATGGTGGGCCTCTAGTACGCAGGGGAAGAGGGAGGGACCCCCACCCCATCCCTCCCCCCCCCCTATTGTAAAGATGTTTTGTTTCTCATTTTCGTGATGTAGCCGAAGTGGCAATCATCCATAGGAACGTTTAGTCAATTCTGGCTATAGAAGGGAATGAAATCCCCAACTGGCGAGAATTTATCACAATAAAAAAACGCTAGTAGGCCCCCCCACTTACGCTTGCAGCGTTTTTTTTTTCTGGATAAATTTTGTCAATTGGCTAATTTTTCTTTTTTAAATGGCTAAATATATGCGATTTCTTTATTCGCCATATTTTGCGCAAATGTTTTTTTAAAAATGTCGCCAGATTTCTCTGTTGGGTTCTCCTTACGATTTCTTGCGATATTCTAAAAACATTGTCGAAAAATGTGGCGACTAAAAAAAACCGCTGGTTTTAGCCATTGTAGAAAACAAAATTAGCCAAGTGACATAATTTAGCCCCCAAAAAAATTAAGAACGCTGCATCCGGGGCCCGCCCACATGAGGATCTCTCGGCTCGCGCTCCCTGCAGTTTGTTTCTTTCTTGCGGTAAAGCAAGCAAAGGAGCTGCGGCAGCCCTAGAGGCGACGTAGTCGATCACGGTGTGCGCTAGATGAAGGAAGCCACAGGAAGAAACGAAGGAAACCTCGTCTTGGCCAACTGATTTGAACAAGAAGCTTGTGAGATCTTCAACAAGTATTTATACTCGTCAAAGGAGGAAGGCTGTAAACTTGTTTGTGCCGCCTTGTGAAGGTAAACACGGTTCTGACGTGAAGAACCTGGCAAACAAGTCTGTCTGTCTGTCTTCACAGAGAAAGAGGAAACAGAGGAAACCTCGACCGAGCCCCCGGCCCCCATCCCACCATATGTAGCGAGAAAATCTTTCCACAACTGTTTAAATTTGAATCCTCAATTTCTAGTCTGTTATTTGTTTGTTTGTGCCCCGGTCTGATCAGAGAAGTAGAAGGGAAGGCCTGCGGAGGCGACGAGAAAGTCATTGTATCTTGTTGCAAGCAAAGAAACCTGGACTTGATTGTATCGTCCAAATTACTCCTGCATAATAATAATTGAAACGAATTTTGAAGATCAGGGAGATCACGCGCCTTCTTCCTCGATCAATTTTCACCATCCGTTTGACTGATTTAGTGCCTGCATTGATCAAGAGCTTCAAGAGTGTTTTAGATTTGCTGGAGGAAAAAAAAACAAGAAGCTTAGAATTCAGTTGTTGTCGGGAGGACAAGGGAAGACTCTAGAGTCTAGAGTATGGACGCACTGGTGTGCCAACAAATTGCATTACCTCGACAGCTGCAGCATCGCGGAGCTCTAGAAACAAATTTGGTGCAAGCGCCTGCACGGTCACAATCTTCTTGTTCCAGTTTGATTACAAAAGAAAGATCAAGGATAGCTCCTGTACCGCGAGTTGTCGAGACTGCTCGCGGAGGAAGAAGGATCATAGTCTCACAGACAACTGCTGCTTACAGTTCTTTGAATCTTCCTTCAACAACCGATCGTGAAGCTGCACCTTCTTCATTGAACCTTAAGTTTCTCTGGTTGAACAAAGATGAGCATGATCATCCAGAGACTAGCAGCGATAGTTCAGAGATCATGATGGATATGAGTCCTGGAAGCGACGATATCAATTACCCATTCAGTTTTGTAACCGATCATACGATGGCGGCTTTTCCTGGTGCGAAGAACTGGGAGGAGAATATGGAGAGGCAGAATTCTGAAGAAACCCTCAACTGTAGTGGAACCGAGGAGCTGCAGCTTGAGTACACCAAAGACTCCTTCTCCAAGTTCCTGGAAAGAGTTCCTGTGGAGCAGCTGAAGGATGCTGCGAAGATGTGTTACCTGAGCAACCTCGCGTACGTCACCGCAGATATCAAGGTCCGCACTCGACATTTCATTGGCACAGTCTAGAACACGAGTCTTCTTGATCTTGAAAGCTTTCACGAAAAATGCGTCCGCTGTTTTGTCGACTTGATCAATTTGGACTGCAGACTACTCTCATGAATGCGCTCTTCTCTTTAGACTTTGGAGTTTGCAGCAATGCAAGTAATGTTCTCTCCTGGATGCTTGAAGGCTTGGTGTGTTGACCCGACATGGATTGGACCTGTGAATTGCAGCCAGATGAACTATACAAATTCCACAAGTTAAGCTTCGTCACATCATCACTTGCGCTTAAAGCTGCAGCGGCCGGAAGCGAACAATCAGTGAGTGAATCCGCCGCTCGTAAGAAGAGCGAAGCAGCAGTGCTAGAGGAAGAACGACGATTCAGAGCTTCGTTCGAAAGTCCAGAAACCGCTCGTGCATTGGCCGCAGCGGCTTCTTACCTGCAGTCAAATCCCAGTGGCGCGGGCCGAGGAGTTGACGAAGCAGCAGCAGCTACAGTTGCCAGCGCTTATATACGCAGAGGAGTAGAGTCTCAGCTATCCCCCGCATCCACATCTTCGACTATCATGCTAGCTAAAGCTGAGAGAGGAGGAGATCAACAACCAGAGGCAAATGCTCGGTCCTGTAGCAGTCCTTGCGAGTGGTTCGTTTGCGATGAAGAAGAAACCGCCACTCGGATCTTTGCCATTCAGGTACGCATTGAAGAGCAGTTGAATAAGAGCTGCAGTGAAGAAAATCTTCGTTCGTACTTCAATGGCTTCCGCAATCGGATCTGTTCTCATCATCCTACGTCTCATTGTGCAGGGATCTGAGTCTCTGGCGTCCTGGCGGACAAATCTTCTCTTTCAACCCGTCCAATTTGAGGTAAGCGCCATGGCCTTCTGATCCAGCTTCTTTGTTACAAGTTGTTGTGCAACAAGACTGCAGTGAAGCTACTGTCGACGTACGTTCTTGTGCTAGCTCTAGAACTGCTAGGCGTCATTTATCTAGAGCTCTTAATGATCATCATGGAGTCTTTTGCTCTTTGCAGGATCCAAGCACAGAAGTGATGGTACACCATGGAGTATACGAAGCTGCCAAAGCGATGTATGAGCAGATGTTGCCCTTGGTGCAACAGCACATCAATGCACAGGGAGCAGCGCGTGCACGGTTTCGGTTCACGGGGCATTCCCTCGGTGGAAGTTTAGCAGTTCTTCTCTCTCTCATGTTCCGCTTCCGTGGAGTCGTTCCGGCATCGGCGTTGCATGATCCTGTGTACACCTTTGGTGCACCTCAAATGATGTGTGGAGGTGATAGCCTGCTCCAGTCACTGGGATTGAAACAGAATCACGTTCAATCTGTTGTCATCTCTGGAGATCTTGTACCACGCATCTTCTCTTGCGATTTCCCAGATCAAATTGTGGCAATACTCAAGTGCGTCAGCCAAAGATTTCGCAATCATTCATGCCTCCTTCGTCAGGTACTACTACTACTAAATCAAACACATGTTTCTTGTCACAGCCTGCCTGCTGCTTAACTATTGTCAAGGATTTCTCGCTTCGCACACTGTTCATGGATTCTTGCAACAATGAATGTGCAACTCCATTTAGGTCATTATACAAAAGGACACTTGAAAGATCATGAATTGGCATCAAATTTTGAGTATTGAAACTTTACAAGTAATGGAGCCTATTACAAAAACAAAATGACAATTGAAATCATTGTGCTCTCCTTGTGATTATTCAAAGATGTAAGGGTACATATTGTTCATAGACTCTTACAACAATGAATGTGCAGCTACAGTTTTTCAGCAATGTCCACACACTTAGTGACTCCTATTAATGCATTTTCACCCACCCATTTGAACAACCTAGGCTGGCTTCATTCTGAATTGACAGCAAATAATTTCATTTGTGCAAAACAGAGGCAAATGTATGTACCAATGGGAGAGATGCTCATCTTGCAACCTGATGCTCAACAAGCACCTGGCCACCCCCTACTTCCTTCTGGCAGTGGACTTTATGCTGTAAGACAACCAAGAAGATTGGATTCACAATTCAACCCTTTTCAGGTGGGGTCATTACCCCAACGTGCAGCAGATCAAGTGAAACTTGCAGAGAGGGCATTTTTGAACAAGCCACACCCACTGGAGATCATGAGCAATCCAAGCTCTTATGGCTCTGAAGGCAGCATATCCAGGGACCATGATCCTCGCAGCTATGCCAAAGCCGTGAACCATGTTTTGAGACAAGAGATTCAACAACGGAGGCAAGCAAAAAAAGAGTTTGACAAGCTCAACACATTTGTGCCCTTATTTCCAGCTTCAGGGGACATGCAGTCCAGGTTGGTCCTTCGGAGGAAGGCAGTTCTATCTTTAGGTTTAACCAGCGTGGATACCGCAACTCATGCACCCACTGCTGCTGCAATAGCAGGGATTGGTACAACAAACCTTCAAGGCCTGAGAACATCTGCACAACAGATTGCACTGGGACAAACCCCAAGCCTTGCTCCTGTGACCACTCTTGTTTTGGGTTCTCAAAAGGACCGCTCAAGTAGACACAGCAGGTTAGTGGCATCACGCCATGTACACTAGACTCAGGCTAACACCTGCATAGACTTTTTTTGAGAATAGACTAGCTTTCTCATCATCCTCTCCATAGAGGAGGAAAAAAAAGTGTACAGAGAGAAAGGGGTCCTGGATACCTACCTCCCCATCCCGGAGCACTGGGAAAGTTGCCCAGTTCACAATTTTGCAAAACATTATAGGTCTCTTCATTATGAGTAAAGAAACTGCACAAGGTGGTTTTCTTTGTAGCGTGTGTTACCTTTGCAGGAACACTTTGTAGGTTTTAATCTCAGATCAATATTGAAGCTTGCTCATGCTTTCGATTCTCGATCACTGCTTCAACTCAAAGTTTTTCTGGATGGGGTCTTTTCTTTGATGTTCTGGTGGCTTTTGTTTGTTGCACAAATGATGTTTCTCTAGGATGAGATTGCTCAATGTACAGTAGCTGATTGGTTCATATGCTGGTTCTAATCAAGTGTGCTGGCCTGCCTGAAGTGAAAGTTGGTGTTGCTTTATAGTAGTACACATGATCATTGACACAACAATTTGCTATGACAAAGTTCAGGACTCTGATCATCACAAGGAGGGATTTGTTACCCAATTCTGGAATTGTTTGTGTTTCAGAAATTCAGGACTCTCTGGTCACAACAAGGGATTTTTGTCCACAATTGTTGAATGGTTAAATTAGATTTTGGAAATTCAGCATTCTTCTCATCTGAAGGAGCGAATTGTACCTGATTCTTGAATGGTTTACATCTCCGAAAGAGACCAAGTCCTGCATCCAACTCAGTGGGTTGTCTTAATTACTGGGTTCCCCTCTCAAGTTCATTCAACTTGTGATTTGCCACTTTCATGTCTGATCTTTGCCATTGTTCATTACGGCACAATCCAAAGCAGATTGAAAACCACTTTCTGATGTCATATCTCAATTCATGAGGTTGCACCCATACATGTACGCCTATGCACCTGAAGATATTTGTAAGGTACCCAAACTCATTTTACTGGTGGTCTAGGTTCAAAGATGAACTTCAAGTTCCTAGCAACAAAGAATCGCTTGGAATCTTTAGGATGGGATACCAAAAAGGTCATACCCTAAACCCTAAACCCTGGCCCCATGTCAAAAGCCTGGGCTTGATGTAAAAAGCTTCGTGCATACCTAGCTAGCCCTTTTGGGTCATGTTAAAAAAAATTCAAGGTCTCACTGTTACAAAATGTGGCTGCAGTTCACTAATCCTTGTGGACTAGACCAATGAATTCATTACATCCACACTAAGTCCTGTTCACTGTGACAAATGAAGTCACTTAAAATCCAATGAAATCACTTGAAATACAAAGAAACTTTTTGTTGTAAACCAATTGCAACAAATGTCAAAAGTCAAGACCCCATCTCTCAAGCCCAAACCCCCATGTCAAAAGCCTAGGATCAATGTACAAAGCTTGGGCCCCATGTCAAAAGCTTGAGGCTCAATGTATAAAGTTTAGGTCGCGTGTGAAATGCACAGGCCCCAAGGCCAGGTCCTTCGGTTTACCAACTCTACGAGGTAGGTTTTTGTGAGGAGATGTCTAAAAAACAAGTCGAGGATGATTTTCACTATCCTACAAAATTTATTTGTTTTTGCAATTGAACTTTGGCTTCTGGGTTTTTGACATGGGGTCTAAGCTTTTTACATCGAGCCTCATGTGTTACATTGGTATGTCCAGCCCTCCCAAAATTTTAATGACCAAGGGTCGGTCACATATGCATGGACAATTATTAGACCTTGAGAGTGGATTGGGGCAATTGATAATCGCATCCATGTGTGTGAAGGAACAAATCACATGTAAAATATAAGTAAATTTGAGCTCACTTAGCATTTTCCTTGGTCATTTTCTTGGGATACTAAATTCTCACTGGAGAAACATGAATGGCCAGGGGTAGCACAAGTATGAACCTCTTTACTATTCCATAGCTTTACACTGGAAAAAATATTGTGTGGTGGTTGTGTTCGGGACAACATAGAGTAAAAGTCAAGGTTGTGTTCAAGGATGAGGATTTCCATGGCTATGCTCACACACAATCTTCCTTTTTAACCCTGAATTCTACACAGACAAGGCTTTTACATATAGACAAGTACATGAGGGTCTGTGTGTGGAATAGGCTTGTGCGTAAGGATTGGGGAGGGCCAGGAATCTCACAGGCCCATGTTACCCTGTTCTATTCGAAAGCGTCAACTGTATGAAGAGTTCTCACCTCTCAACAACTATTTGTGAAGGAAATCGTTTGGATGGCAGAGTTGATTTGTTCAGAGATTCTGTCCATGAAGTTGTTTGAGGAATTGGGTACATAGTATTTTCTGAGGAACATCCATGGAGGAATGGTTGTTTCCATGGTTGCGGATTTCTCCTTAGTTTTCCTATCTAGGGTTCAGGGTTTTAGTTATTCTTTCCTTCTTTCCTAATTCTTTGTTTTGATTTTTGTTGAAATTTTGGCGCTCCTCAGTGTACTGGAATTGTTAGCCATCACCTGCTCCAGAAAACAACCTCCTGCAGCTCTGGAATTCTATGAATGGAGTGCAGATTCAGTCTGGTAGTATATTGCCACAGGTGGTGCACGACACATTGTCTACTCCCTCTGCAATTTTCTATGTAAGTCAAAACCCCAAATTGGATCAGTTCTTGGTTGGATCATTCAATTGCGCAGGGAGTCTGACTTTTGGTGATTTTAATCTGTTGCAGATTAACTCATCTCAATCTATAGAGGATTGCATGATAAGCGGATCTTTTTGTGGGCTGAGGAATTGAATTGATTTGTGTTTTATGTTACTGTTATTCCCAGAGATATATGGCAGATTTGGGACGAGCATGGCCTGTTTTGTTTGTGTGTGGGGGATTCCTACCAATGCTGCTATGCATGTTATGGCTAATTGCAATCCGCTATTATGTGGGTGTGGTCACATGGCTGACCTTTGTACTCCTCAATGTTTTCATGATCTTGCTCACGCTATACTTTTACTTCAAAGGTATGAGGAACTATTGATACTAATGTGACACCATATATCAGTGAGGACGAATTTTATAATAAAAGTGACTTCACCAAAGAGAAACATATGATCCTTGAATAGATTTGGCAAGTTTTTGTTGAATAATTAATATATTTAGAATTTAAACTTTTCTTTTTGAATTTCTGAAAATTTCAGCATATACAATATTATTAACAAGAGACACAAATTTATGTTAAAGTATGCAACCGTCCCAGTGTGTCTTGACCATGTCTGTTGGGTGCTTCACCCCATAATTTACCTAGTTTCAAACCCCAAATCTAAAAAAAATTAATTATGCTTTTTTTGGCATTCTATGCAATTATATTTTCAAATTTTTGAAATTTTAAAAAATAATTTCATTATAGCTGAATCCACTCAAAGAATATGATAGTATGAAATTCCAAAAACTACAATCTTGAAGCAACACACCTTTTTTAGTGTTTTTTTTTTTTTTTTTTTTTTTTTTTTTCAGTGGCAACCCCACCCATAAAACTAAAACTGGGTTGCAAATACTTGGAAAACTACTAATAGCAACCCACCTGGAACAATCAAACTATTTAGCCAATCAACAGCAGGTGCTAGACTTTGCTAAGTCTTTTAGCAACCTCAGTAAAGTATGCAAAAATGTTGGGCCAAAACCATTTTTCTGAGCCAAAGCAGCATGTTTAGACTTTTCTTCATCCAATTTCAATTTGCAGGGTGACATATTGAGCACTCATTCAGCAATCTCGTCATCTTCAAAAATCTAAGTCTTATTCTTCAACATTTTCCTCTACATGTTGTGGTCATCACAAATGAAAAGTTTGTTTTTTCAACTATATCTTGCACAATTTTTGAAATATTAGAAACCAACATTTGCCGAAAGCTAGAAAAGCATAACTTGAAATGTCAAATGCTCCTTTGCCCTAAAATTAAGTTAATTTAATAATTGATTGTTGAATCTTACTACAAGATAATGTATGGGATGAATGAATATGTTGGTATTAAGATAAAGCTTAAAATAGAGTTGAGAATTCAGGAACCAACAAACTTGGCAAAGAATATTGGATAAATAATACAAACACAATTGGAAATTTATTGAAAGCTCATAATTGAAAACAATACTAAGAAAATAAGGAATTTATCTGAATTTTTTGGGGGCACATAATTAAATCTCTATTAATGTTGAGGTACATTCACAATCATAGGATTTTAAAAGGATATTAAATCTCCATGAAATTTGTAAAAACAATGAATATGCTTATGTGGTGAATGTGGTGAAATTGAAAGTCATGGTAATCATGACAAATTGTGTTAAATAAATAATATGATTTGTTGAGGAAATCAATCTGAAAATCCATTACATAAAATTCAGGTTTTGGTCTACATTAAGGACATTACTTTAATCTTAAATCTTTATTCAAAAAATGAACTACAATCTTTTCAATTTTAATTTGGTCTATAAATTTAAATATAGTGCATTTAAATAAATATATATTTAACTTGGGCTCCTGCTTACTAAGCATTACCATTGATGATGAAATGATGAAAGAACATTTGGAAATTAACCTCCATTCAAATGAAATATTGAATGACATTGCATGCAACTTGAATTGAATTGAATTTAAATACAGTTCAAATCCATTGGAGTTATATTCAAATTCAATTCAAATACAATCAAATTCGTATTCAATTAAAAAACATAAGATGCAAATTGATGCAAAAAGTATAGAAAATTTGCTTGTCATTTCCATCATTTGTGAATATGGTGTTGGGGGGGGGGAGAAATGAAAAGACACAAACCCAAAAAAAATACCTTTGCATTTTTCAAAATAGATTCTAAACCTAAACTTATTTTGATAAAAAAATAATAATACAAAACTCTATAGTCACCGCACCTATAATTTTTTTTAAATGAAATTTTGATCCATATGTTGGAAAATTGACAATCGATTGATGAAAAAATAGAAATGATAAAAGGATTAATTTTTACAACGAGTTCTCCACCCAACCTTAGGATCACAAAGATGTTGTTACAAACTTTGTGTGTCCTAATCTAAATAGGAACTGAACACCTCCATGTAGATGTTACCTACCTTAGAAATGCATGCACATGCAACCATATGCACGAGGCCATTGACTTAACTTCTTTAATATATCTCATAATCCCAAAAGTTTGTGCATGCAATACAAATATCTCAAGTAACTATAACTTGGTAAAAATAACTTAAGTAACTTGGTAGGAAGTTGATATGTAACACCCCCATTCAGTGAACTATCAAGTTATGCACTTAATCACACCCATCAAATGTTGAAAATATTCATGTTTGTCAACAAAAAGTCTTTTGGTCAAAATATTTGCAACCATATTCTCTATATTTCAATGCACCAACTTAACAAAACCTTCTTCAATCTTCTTTTACACCCAATGATGATGAATCTCGATATGTATCATAGGCACAAAAAAAATTAAACAACAAGATTTCAAAAACACTTGAATGAAGGCAAGCTTTTTCAATGTAGGTCATAAAATAAGAAAATCAAAAACAAAAACACAATGTGTAGGATGTGAATGAAAAGAAACTTTATTACAAAAACATGACAAGAACATGACAAAAATATGTACCCAAAATTGTTGTTGAACAAACTGAAAATAATGTGGGATTCTAATTTTATTTATACCCGTTGGGCACCTAGCTCAAAATAGCTTCTCAAGAAACTTCCAATTTACATGTGGCCCATGTTCACCCATGTGTGACCCACCACTACAAGGAATCTTATCCATTCCAACCCATACGTTTGCGACTTTTGTCCAATATAACCATTTTTGCAATTTTAGATACAACTATCCTCCATGGCAGTTGGTGTAAACGATTAGTAGTCGTATAAACAACTACAAAGTGATTTTCAATTGCATATGCAACTTATATTTGCGACTAATGTCAATTTGAATGAAAATGAAAATGAAAAAGTACATTTATATCATCCATTTTTAATGGCATCCCAAAATTGGTGAAAATGTAGTTGTTTTTATGATTTGGAAGGTCGTTCAAAGGACATTGGATACCACATGGCATCTTTTCAACTTGATTTGCGACTATAAATTCGCAAATGCACATGTAATCAAATGTGAAAAAAAAAGAACTGGCCAGCAATTTGTTGGATTTAATGGTCTTTTTTTTTCCTTTAATTTTTTCAATGAATTAATCATTTAATGTGTAGTAGGGTTTAATGGGTTTGTGAAAATTTCAAAGGACCCCATAGCAATTAATGGTAGAAATAGGGCTAAAAAATAAGTATTTTATCATATTGTTGATATGTGATAATGTTCTTGTATTAATTATTTAATTAATTACGCTATGTAATTTATTTATTAAATAGCTTAGGGTTTAGGTCGTAATTGTAATTAAACAATTAGATAGGTTATGCAATTAATGTATTAAATAAGCAATAAATAGGATAGGTAGTAAATAGCAAATAGGTCATATGTTTGTGGGTTAAGTACTAAGTATGTTATCATGTTGATATATGTGATTTTTTAAATTAATTATTGTATTAGGTAGGCAATCTAATTTATTTATTAAATACGCTAGGTAGTAGGAATAATTTATGACCCATTTTGTATCATACATTTAAATTACATTCTATTGGTGCAATTAGGATATATTATAATCAAAATTTTATAATATAAATTCTTAAATCAAATAGATGTTTGAGATGTGAAAAAGTATAATTTATTTTTACATAAAAAATTTATCATAATTTTAAGCGAAAGTTAAGATATTATATGTGTAAACATAATAAAATTTATAGTTCCATAAAATCAATTAATTATATGGAATTAATCAATATTTCGAAATTAAAATTGATTATCTAGATTAATATTTTATATCACAAATATTTTTAATAAAATATATTTTATTATATTTCTGTTATAATTTATTTATGATTCATTTACAAATAGTATATGTGGATAAATTATATATCACACATTTTAACTAAATTAAATTGGTAAAATATGATATATCAAAAGAAAATTATATAATATAATTTTTAGAATCAAATGAAGGTTTACGATATGAAATTTATTTATGTATTTTTTTTTATATTATCCATTTATAAATCATGTGATTGAATTTATCTTTTCCACAGAATGGTCTTTGAAATTGTATTGAATAACAAATTTCCATTTTTTTTTTAAAATTTGATTTATATTTTTTACAAGGAAAAAATATATGTTTGTGTACATTATTGGAAAAACTTTAAATTTAAACTTGAATCTTGTCATTTCGTCAAAATTGTAATAAAATATCAAAGTTCAAAGATGATGTTTTATGTAATGTTTGAAATCAAATAGGTTAAATAAAATTCATATTATATCTTTCCACATATTTCGATGGATGAAAAGTTCATGTAAGTCACATCTTTATGCAAATGCCTTTGCAACTCAATACCACATTTTTTTTTGCGACTTGAATTTTATGTGACTTGTCCAAGGTGACTATGCATTATAACAAGTTGCACATGTGGTAATTACAATTAAAAATGAATTGTAAATATAGTTGTATATTTGCAAGTTCCTTATAGTGCATGTCCATCCATGTGGGAATAAATAGTGAATTAAAGGGTGAAAACACACTAAAGTGTAAAACTTTCTAACATATGTGGAGTCCATATTAATGTTAAAATAAAAGTCCATATACATTATATTGCACAAGTCATATGGTAGGGCTAAACAATTTTTTAAAATTTCTAGAATTTATCAATGATAGATAATTGTATCAAAAATTTACATTTTAAAAATGAGAAGTTTATTAATTCAAATGAACAAATGACTTTATAACAAAAATCCATATTTCAATTTATGGTTTTCAAAATCTTTCAAAATTATCTACCTTTGTATCAATGGCATCACATTACTTTCCATGTCAAAAATAATCATTCAATTAAGTGTTTTTAATAAATATAATGAATCCATAATCATATGATATGGATTGTGATGCAAGTTTTTAACACTTCAAAAGTCCAATGTGTTATGAAAACTCAAAATTCATCCTTAAAATTCGTATGATGTGATCACTTCATATAATATATTATTTTGTTTAATCATTTTCACATCTTAATTCATTTTATTTTTGTTCCATGGCCAATAATCAAATTGTGACAAAAGTATGTAATCACCCATAGTGTGCTTTCACCCTAAAAGTGAATTGATATTTAACTATGAGTTAATTAAAAGTTAAATGGAAATGAACTAAAACTTAACTGAAATTTAATTAAAAGTGAATTGAAAATGAATTAAGGGATAACTACAAATGAACTAAGAGTTAATTAGAAACTAATTAAAAACTAACTATAAGTTAATTAGAATTGAACTAAAAATGAATTTAGAGATGACTACAAATGAACTGAGAATTAACTAAAAGCTAATCAAAAGTTAATTAAAAGCTAACTAAAAATGAATTGAAACTAAACTAAAAGTTAATTACAAGTTAATTACAAATCATGGATGAACATTCATATGAATGAACTCCATGGTGTTGACATTCATGACATATACTCCCCACCTCCATCACATCTAATCGCCTTGATTTTTTTTCAAATTTAGTTTTCTACCAAAGCTTTGAAAACTTTAAGCTTGTCAAACACACAAAATTTAATCTTCATGGCATAAAGAAATGTCTTCTTATAAAAATCATCAATGAAATTTTTAAAATATTTTTCCCTTCCATGAGGTGTTGTTATGGGACCACATAGGTTTGTGTCCACAAGCTCAAGAATTTCTTTTGCACAAAAACCCCACTCAATGGAATTGGGGTATGGTGGTGTTTCTCACACACATTGATCACAAAAACAGAGGTCATGATCTCCATTGAAATCCATGTTTTCAACAAGGTTACTTTTGTCCATGGTTGTTAAAGCTTACATAGATACAAATCTCTAATGGCACAAGTCACTCCTCTTTATCTTGATGTTAACATTTGCAACCAAGGATTGAACAACTCCAATTAACTTATATAACCTTCCTTCTTCAACAATTTTAACAATCACCTTGGTTGAATTAGAAGATTTCAACCAATATTTGGTGATTTTAAATTCCACCTTGAAACCTTGTTTTGTTAACTAACTAATCAATAACAAAAAAAATTCGAACTTTGGGATATACAACATATCTCCAATACACTTGGAAATCTCATTTAACAAGTTGAAAACAATAATGTCTTTCCCACATACATCAAGCATATTATTGTCTTCAAGATATATTTTGTGACTTCAAGTAAACTCTTCAAAAGTTGAGAATACTTCCTTCTGAAAGGTCAAATGTTGTGAAGCTCCAAAATCAACAAACCATGCATCCCTAAAAATTTCATAAATAAAAAAAGCAATCACAAGAAGTTTAGTTTTGCTTGTTGAGGTTAAAAACCTTTGAATTTGGTTTTTCAAGATTGTTTCTTCTTGTGACAATCTTTTGCAAAGTGGCCTTTGGTGCCATAATTGTAAGAAGTTATTTTCTTGTTCTACTTTTTTATTCTTGAACTTTTTTCAATTTACAACCATTTTGAACTTTTTAAAAACACCCTTAACAATTAGTGCTTCATGTCTTCTACTATGGTTGAACTACAATTTCGTTTACATCACAATTCTTCTGAACTCAATTGTCCACATACTAACTTCATAGACAATTGATCAATGTGAGTACTAAGTGAAACCACAAGGGTATGGAATGACGATGGCAAACTCCTTAAAATTGAGAAAATTCGTTTTAATAATGTAGATTCAACAAGAAAAAAAAAACGAAAAAAATGAAAAAATATCAACAAAGTGTACAAACCACAAAATTGGAAAAAAAAACATTGGTACAGAGTTATATATGTGTTCACTCTAAATAAAGTATGGAAAAACATGTTGTGAAACTAATGGTGTTTTACTGAAGTGCCCATTTGCCAATGAGAAATTCTCCTAGACAAAGTATCTTCCGGATACACTAAAAAAAAAATCGCTGGTACTTTATGTGTAGGGTAACACCCGAGGAGCAGGGCAATGTAATGTAAAATGAAATGCTCATCATATTGTTATATGTCAAGTGTAATCGCCCGTTCTTTGGCATTAAAAGGAAGAGAACTCCTGGGAACATAGGAGGGAATGACTAGGAATTTTGCAAATATTCACTGGCCACACATTTTGCAAGGGGTTTTAACTTTTAACTCAGTTGAGGTTCATCCGCAACTGAATATATCCATCTATGAAGGAAGGTAGTTTGTTTTGTTCTGTTTTGTTTTGTTTTGTAGTTATGAAATCCACCAAATCAGGATGCTTCAGATCATGTTCTTGGTGTCTTTGGAAAGCTCTCGATGAGGAGAGGAGGGGTGCATGGGCTTGGTTCCATGACATTAAGACTTGCAATGCATAAGTCCTTGGAATATTGAATGATTTTTTTCACTGAGAATTAAATTAAATTAAATTGTAGCTGAAATTTTCAAAGGAATTGAGGAATGTGCCTTTAGTGTTGTTAGAAAGATCTTGATGAGCAGGAGGATTTAATGGAATTTATTTGGTAAGATTTGGATTCAGAATGTGGGAGCTATTGATTTTTAAATCATTTCTGCTGTTGAAAATTCAAATAAATTGCCAAAAAACCAGGTTTTGGAAGGAAAAAATCAGTTGAGAATGTGGTAACACTTGATTGAAGGCTTACCATTCAATTCAAGCATGATTTCCTTTCATATTTGGCTGTTCAAAAAATCCATAGCCTACACATACATTGCAAAACAATGTTCACATGTGGAGTTTCCCTATTTTGTAAAGGGTTCACACTTGGGCCAACAGGCATAGGCCACATTAGTATGGTAGGTAGGTAAGAAAATAGGTGAATATTAGGTAAATAGATTATTTATAGATAGGTAATGCTTGTTTTTACCTACATAGTAATAGCCCACTTCAACAACTGGGATGAATATACTTTGACGGTTTAGCAGGTAACTCTTAAAGGTGGGGACTATATCATGAATTACATTGATACATGATGGCATGGCATTTCCATTATGTCTTACGGCATGATACTAATGCCTCATATGGCATAGGGTGAGGGTGTTTATGTGACCATGATCATGCTATGTTTTATTTTGTAAAAAATTTGTTTTGGTCAAAGTGCCAAATGATACATATGAAAATTTATTCAGATTAATTGTAGCTAAATATTAAAATATTTTAAAATATTTTTGGCTACATGCTTGAACCATGTATAGAAATCTAGAAATGGTCTTATATTTTGATTGGATTATGACTATTGAAATTTATTAAAAAAACTCATTATTTAAATTAAAAATTTTGGTTATATGCAATCAACCAAAAAAATAAAAAAGGACAGGTTTTGAAATAATTATTTAGTTATATTTAGTCAACAAGAACAAGGGGGGGTGTTCAAGCACCATGTTGGGGAGGTCAAGGGCTGTTCGGATCAATGAATTGGAACGAAGAGAAGAGGGGGGGGGGGGGGGGGGGGGGGGGGGGGGTTGCTCAGGTGCTGACATTATTAGGGAGGTCAAGGGCTAGGATCAACGAATTAAGAGGAATAGAGGAAGGGGGTGCTTAGGCACCAGCATGTATTATTTGTGTATAGGTTTGTTTTGATGTGAACGAATGTCTCTTCACTCGTGGTTCTATAGATCCTTTTCAAATGTGGTGTTTGTAATCATAAAGCTTTCATTCACCATTTCCACATGAAAATGGAGTAGTAGTTGATGATCTCTTTGCGTGTGCACTTCATACATTCAGAAGCAAGTAGATATTGTTGCAAATGTTGATGTCATGTAATTATTTGACTTTACATCTTTACCATCTTCTAGTCTTATCATGATCTTCACCATTGAGAAGGAAGCAAAAGTAGTTATTGGCTAGAAGATGCTAGTGTTTAAATGTTATTAGGATGAAGGGCATGTAGGAGTTCAGCAATCCATGTGATGTAGGTGAGGCCTTGTCATTATTTGAATGGAAAGAAGTTTAAAGGTACTTGTGCAATTGTTTGACACTTTGCTAATTATTAGTGGTTGTTGTTTTGCATCTTAGATGGTGCATTATTAGTGGCATTAATTGTTTTGAAAAAAGCAAAGTGATTTTTAAAGCATAGCACCCCTTCAATCCATTGTACTAAAACAATCCAAGAAGAACAATTTGGATCATATTCGATTCTTTCTAGAACACCCATAGATGAAGTGCTATGTTTAAGATCAATTCTTTGATGCAATTGATTTGATCCACCTCCTTGATGAAAACTAGTAATACGCCCTGATGAATTTCTCCCTTTGGTAAATATTTTAATTGGGTAAAAAAAATTTAAAAGATGTTAGTTATTTTTTGGCTACCCAAATTAGTTTTAAGGGTGACAAAAATGGAGGTGTTACTTTAAGGACCTAGGGGACTAGGAGGTGCAAGGGAGTTTTAAACTAGACAAGAGATGGTAAGATTTTACTCCAATGTTGTACAATGTTGTTTTTTCCTTTAGAGATTTGTACTACTCATTGGTAGTATGATCTTTTATTTGCAACCTTAAATTTCTCTGGGCTAAAACAAGGTCAATTCTACAAATATAAAAATAACTATTATTTTAATAAAAATCCAATTAGAATTTTTGGGTAATATTTTTTGGTAACATTGGGGAATGTATATCCCTTTTTTGAATCATTTAATTGTCAAGTTAATAATATGAAGTAGCACGGAACCCAAGTAATATTATTATTATTATTATTATTGTAGCTAGCTAGCTTGTAATGAGCCTAGGCTAACTTTTTCAATATTAATAACATTATTATTATTTCAATATTTCTAGTTTTTATTTATTTTAATAATTAATATTTAAGTAATAAGAATTTCATTAAGTTTAAAACAATTTGATAAGCATTGAAATACCCACACATGGGCATTGTTGAAAATGTTGTATATTGGTCCAAGCCTTTTAAAATGGATTTATGTTCAAAAAATGTAAACTTGCACATGCACACTAACAAAAATGTTGTCTATTGGGCCAAGCCCCCCTTAAATGGATCTTTATTACAAAAATGTAATACCTGCATCAATCATATTTGTTTAATTGAATGCAAATAGTACAAAAGGTTTTATGACCCTTATGCATGTATTACATTTGAAAATGAAAAATCTAATGGGTGATTTGTGAACACCATGTGGGTATTGCACTCTTGATACCTTCAATCCAGTTTGATTTGTGACCCCAATGCACTTATTATAGTATATATGCCTTTAATTCAATTTTGTTTTTGTGACCCCAATGTGAATATTGCAAATATTTTTTTGCATATGTATTGAGGACTTAATAAATTAAAATAGTGCATTACAAAACATAGTTATAAAAAATGATGTTCAATACGACTTGTGAGAAATTATATTGACAAGTGCCAAAAAAATTCATGGAGAATGTATTAATCCATATCAATGTAGCCAATAATGTTCAAAAAGCTTTTAAAAAGTGAAAAAAAATCACTTGTTGAACTCAAAGACCACCATCATTAAAGCCATGAGCTTGGTGGTAAGCTTCTACAACCTTCAACACCCTTGTTGTGTGATGGCGCATTTACATCTAGTAGTGTTCTATGGCGAAATGGATTACATTTCCCGCAATTAATCCTTTGTGGTTCCAAACAACTTAAATTGCAATTAACAAATTAGTTTTAAACTTGGAACTTCCAATTGAACCTGAATTAATGAAAGGATTTGAAAACACATACCATCCACGAATCATCTTTGATGTGTGGAAATGATGGATTACTTGCATCTCTTTGATTCAAGTGGACTAATTGCTAAACTTTTGCTTTCACAACGTAGCATTCCATGCAACCTTTGCCCTTTTAACATAAGAAAAATGCATTGAAAAAGGGTGTTAGCAAGAACTAATCTTTTTTTTTTACTTTGCTTGTCCTATTGCCTCACCCCCTCTTTCCCTTTTTGTGCCCCTTTTCTTTTCACCCTTTATTTTATGTGCTTGTCCTATTGCCTCACCCCCTCTTTCCCTTTTTGTGCCCTTTTTCTTTTCATCCTTTATTTTATGTGCTTGTCCTACTACCCTTCTATTTTCTTCTTTCATCATGTTTGTCTTACTATCACGTAGACTCACCTTCTCTCCTTTTACGTCTTGCTACCACACACACCCCTCTTCTTTCTTTCTGCCCTATCTCTCCTCCCACACATACACACATTCCCTTTTTCTCTTACTTGTCCTACCACACCTTCACATAATCTCCCTTTCCTTTTTTCTACCCCTTTTTTTTACCCCTTTTTCTTTTTTTTATCCTACTACCACACACACCTTCTTTTCCCCTACATATCCTCACACACACACATTTTCCTTCTTTCCATCCTTTTCATTTATTTTCATGTTGCCACACAGCGCCCCACATGCCTTCTTTCACAAACATAAAAAGGACCCAAAAAAAATCTTACTTGGAATGTGTGAAGAAGAACAAGAAGGCATTTGGAAGAAGGCCATTGAAAAGCATTTGAACCAAATTTCAACTTGCAATCGATAATTTCAACCTATACAAAGGATGTTTCATGGAAAATAAATGACCCAAATCCATTAGATTTTGAAGGAATGTTTTTTCAAATCACCAAATTTGTATGATAAGTTTAGTAGGGTGCTAAGAATATAGGACTCTGTTTTTATTTTTCTTTTACTTTCATATCTAGTATGTAGCCAAATTTGGTTAAATTATTTTGTGAATGATTAACAATTTGGTTACCAACTCACAAAATCCTTAAAAGAAAACTCGGTTATGGTAGACTTGGTAATTTGACAAAATAACAATGTGGACAATGTAGGGGGAGAATAAACGGTTAGTTACATGCTACCCGAGTTGTTTGCCCAAAAAGATAATTCCAATTCTAAAGGAAATGAAATTAATTATTCAAAAAATTGTAACTCCAAGTTATTTCCAATAGGTGACAATCGAAACATTTACCCCTCCAATTGAATAGTTTTCCAACTAGGCAGGTCATAATCGGTTTAACATAAAATTTCTCCCTGGTCATTGATGTGGACTTGGCAACTTGGGAATGCGGACTTGGCAAGGTTGACTAGAGAATTGGGCAATGTGGACTTGTCAATTTTTCAAAATGGAGTTGAGAATTAACATGAGAAAATCAACTCAACAAAATCATTAAATAGCAATGTAGACTTTGCAATTTGGCAAGATGGACTTGGGAAACATGTCAAATGAATTTGGTTAAATACCCAAGTTTGCAATTTGGCAAAATGGACTTGGGAAACATGTAAAGTGAATTTGGCCAAATACCCAAACAAGCAAATGGGCATTTCATAGCTAGGTGAAAATCTTTTAAGGTGTACCACACATGATGAAAGGGGTTTAATCCTTACTATAGTCTTTTTTCTTTCTTTTTTTGATCCCCATAAAAAATATTGAGTCAAAAGTTATCAAAAAATTTAGGACTATATTTTAAACCATTACAATTTTAAATTTCATCATAATCATCCATGAATGTGTCTTTACATGGTAAAAAAGGAATAAATAAAAAAGATAGAAAAAGGTGACATTATGTGAAGATTTTGGTACACCTTAAAAAATTTCAACCCAGCTAACAACTCACAAACCCAATAGTTTTAAATTATGCATTGGTCATCAACTTTATATCCATAGTCTTTTTAGATTTGAACCATGCTCCCTAATGAGACACCCTTAATGTGGAGTACAAGCCAAGGCCATTAACAGTATGAAAATAATGGCCCAACAAGGTGGAAGCAAGTGCATACCTAATTTTGGTAAAGTCCATGGCCAAAAGGTTTACCAAGTGTAAAGACATATGTTGAATTTTTTATTTTTTATTTTTCCCATGACGCCTAGTGCGTATCAAAGGGGGAAATTTTGTGGGGTTGTTTTTTAAACACAACACCTACCACATTGAGCATTCCATTTTTTGAAATGACCCCCACAAACAATGGAAGAAAAAATATCCTCTACAAGGTGTTTTACAATTACACTAGAAAAATCAACATAGGTCTTTACTAATGTTGGGTGGAGCTCTAGTTTTTTTTTTGAAAACCACCAAATTTGGGTTTTTGAAAAGATTATAAAACATGTTGTAGCAAAAAGGGGGGGGAGTTGTGCAAATACCACAATAGTTCATTATTCCACATATCTTAAATTGGTCATGGT